>Ga0256827_10003398_pt1 | contig 10093 bp, 3 predicted proteins | sample CV84metaG_FD_185977 | JGI IMG/M metagenome (GOLD analysis project Ga0256827, IMG submission 185977) | Hydrothermal vent microbial communities from East Pacific Rise, Pacific Ocean - CV84 | ecosystem: Environmental > Aquatic > Marine > Hydrothermal vents | place: Pacific Ocean: East Pacific Rise...
TCATCAGAATTATAGATTTGCAGAGGCTAAAGTTGCTTATAATGAGTATAAGACCAAGGCTAAAGCCAAAATTGTAGAAAAGTACGATATTGATCGCCGAATTCAAGAATGTAATAATGGACTGTCTCTTTTATCAAGTATTCATTTGTTATATGTTATCAATAAAGTTGAAGTAAAAGAGAGCACATTCTATCGAACTTATAATATGAAGTCGTCTGGTGGTATGGTAATTATTAAGCCAGAGGCGTTAAAAACCAAATACGATAAAAAACATAATACCGATCAAACAGCCTTTTATATTCCTGAAAATAGGATTTTATACTTTAGTAGTTATGGTGTAAAAAATATAAGTGGAAAAGATATTTACCGAGCACAGCAGTTAGCTGATGGCAATTGGTCGAATCCTGAAAAATTAGGGTCAAATATTAATACCACCTATGATGATGCTTTTCCATTTGTTACAGCAGATGGTAAAAGCCTATACTTTAGTTCGAAAGGGCATAATAGTATGGGAGGGTTTGATATATTTAAATCAGACTTTAATATTGGAAGTTTTAGCTGGATGAAACCAGAGAATTTAAACTTTCCCATTAATACCCCATTTGATGATATTTTTTATGTTCCAGATACTGTTGGGAAATTTGCAAGCTTTTCTTCTACACGTAGTTCAGTTGATGGATTAGTATATGTGTACAAAATTGGAACTGACAAACAAGAAGAAGAACAGGATTTCTCGAAAGTTCTGACCGAGGGAGGGAATATTGAAGAGGCAATTAAGCTAATTAAAGATGTTGCTGAATTGAAGACTAATATTAATGTTAACGATTATAAACAGAAAATAAAGGATATTGGTGATACTGCAAGAGTAGCACAAACCGAAGTGCCTGAAGAGGTTATTATAAATAATAATGATGTGGCTGCTGCAAGTGCTACCACTGGTCTATCCTCTCTGGAGGCAATTGATTCAACTTTTGAAGTATATCGAGATGTTCAGTACCGTTTGGTAGGATTGAAAAAACAAAAAGAAAGTATACAGAATATTTACCATAAAAATCAGATTGCAGCAAAAGAGATTATTGCAGCACAAGGTGTAAGTGGTGCTAAAGAGGCTGCGAAGCATAAGAAAGCAGCTGATGTAGCTATGAAAATAGGGGCGGAAATCAATCAAGAAATTAGTAGTTCAGAGCAGGCATCAGAACAAATTATGGATATGGCTACCAATATGCAATATTATAGTGGTCGTGGAATGGATGATTCTGTTAGAGCTATTTATGTTCGTGTAAACTCATTAAATAAGAGCATTGCTCATACTGATGAAATTGCTCAGAAAATTGTAGACGCTCAATTTAAAGAGGTGAAAAAAGAGCGTGATAATGCATCTAAATTTTATGAATTATCAAACAGTTATGAGAAAGATATTGCGAACTTAAAGTCAGAGCGTGACGAGTATTCGGCCGAGGCTGAACGAGTTACTGATCCTGATGAAAAAGCAGAGTATAAAGAGTTGGTTGCGGAAATGGATGCTGAAATTGATAAGAAAATCAATGAGCAAGAAATGTATACTGCAAAATGGAAAAGTTCTCGAAAAGCTGCAGATAGTTTATCGGAGCAGGTGTCGTTTGTTGATGAGCAAATAGATGTTTATAATAAAGAGACTGAAAATATTAATTTTGCAACGCAGAATTATATTGCTACTAATGATGTACAAAAAGTTGATTCTGAAATAGCAAAAGTAAAAGCTGAAGTACCTTCAGAGGCTATTGCTGTAAATACTCAATCGAATAATAAATCGGGAAATGAGCAAACTAATGAAACTAATCAAGCAACCAATACAGATGGTGGAACAAATGTAGTTGCTGGAGTTACCACGGCAGTTGTAGCCGGAGGAGTTGCTGTTACAGCTAAAAATAATGCTTCACAGAATGATAATAATGTTTCGGAAAACGTTGATGAGCAAATTGCTGAGGCAAGTTTAGAGCTAAGTAATGCTGAGTATATTTCAATGCTTAAAAAGACGGATAACGCAATTGAATTATTGGAAAAAGAAAAGAAACTATTAAGTCAAAAATCAATTATTGCAAGTAATATTGGAGCTGCAAAATATGATGATTTTCAGAAAAAGGCACAGAAAGCAGAAAGTGATTATTCAATTATTAGTTTAAATAATACCTCAACACCTGAACAAAAATTACAGAATCTAAATCAATTAAAGAAAGAGGTTGAGAAGTCAAATAAAATAAAGCGTGAAGCTGCAGCTGCTTTTGCTTTAAGTCAAGAATTTGATCATGAAGCAAATAGTGTAGACTCATTAATAGTGTTGGCAAAGCAACGTAAAGTAGAAGCTATTGCTTTGCTTAAAAAGGATCAAAAGGATGAAGCCCAATTGAAGATTGATGAAGTTAATTCTTATGCAGTGCTTTCATCTGAGGACGTAATTACTCAAAGAAATAAAGAAGAGTTGATTGTTGTAAGTAAGCAGGATAATTATTATCAATACAAATTGGATAGTATCACAGCTATTGCAGAGAAACTTGACAGAGAGCAGAAAGCAAGTGCACAATATACTTCAGTGAGTATGGAGAAGGAAAAGATTGCTTCTGTTGCAGATAAAAAACAATCTGAGCGAATGGTATTAGAGCAGATGCTTATTACTCAAAAAGAAGTAGATGGTAAGTATGCTACGATAAATGAGTCTACAGAATTGCTTGCATCAAATACTCCTAAAGAATTACAAACTAAGGCAGGAGTGATGACTGCCTTTAGTCATAAGACTTATGATCGAAATATGCTGACAATTAACGATGCGATTGCTGCTGTACAAACCAATAGTACAGTTGTTGTTGCTTCAGCTTCTAATAGTAGTGAAGACCCACTATTTATACCAATTTATCCAAGTGAACCACAGAATATTATTGCTGAAGATATCACAAAGCCTCGTGTTGAAGTGATTAAATCCATTCAAAAGGAAAATGAGCAAAATGATAAGAGTATAGTTGTTACTTTGAAAATGGCAAAAAAGAATTCGCTTAAGCTTAAGGATAAAGAAGTTGAAATAGAAAATGCTTATGCTCAAATTGATCAATCAAAACCATTGTCTGAGCAACCAACTCAGGTAGCTAAGGTAAAGGCTCTTGAAAAGGAGCAATTGGAGCTTAATCGTAAGGTAGAGGTAGAGATGCAATATGTGAATATTCTTAAAAAACAACAAAATGAGAATAATAAACATGTTGAATTACTTACAAAAGAGGTTGTTGAGTCGAAATCGTATATTGCAAAAAATCAACTTGATTCAGCCAGAGCAATAGAGAATCAGACGGCTTATATTTCTGCTTTAACACATCAAAGTGGTGATTTTGTTGCTGATCACTTAGAAGTTTACAACGATGAAAATGATGTAATTGGGCAGAAAATAACGGGTTTGAATAAGGAGTATAATAATATTGAAATCTTAAAAACTCGCTCAGAAAATAAGATTGCTGAAATAGAACACATTGATAATCCAACGCAAGATCAATTAAATGAGAAAGCAAGTCAGAAAGAGAAACTTGCTAACTTAAATAAGCAATCATTAGCTAATGTTCAAAAAAGGGATAGTTTGAAAGCTGTTCAAGAGTCGAATACGCTAATTGCCACTTTAGTACGTGAGCATTCTGATTATATTAATAATGTAGCTGATTTGTCAACTGTGGATAGTGCTCAAATTGCAAGAGCATCGATGATTCGTATAGTTGAAGTGGATAATGAAATTTTTAATCCTAATTATTTAGAAAACCATAGTTTAGTGGAAGATGAAGAGCCTATAATTGCAGTTGCTGAACAAAAAGAAGAGGCTACCGATGATGAAATAGAGGAAATTCAAGCTAAGCTTACAACTAATGATGCACCCTATATTAAGGTGTCAATCATTCAATACGAATTAAAAACTATTGATGAGGAAATTTTAATTCTTGCTCAAACTCGAGCTGAAAGTAGAAATCCTGAAGAAAAAGATTCCTTAACAAAAGAAATTAGAGGATTAAACATTCAAAAGATTAATTTAAGCGATGATCTTGATCGTGCTGATATGGAAATAGATCAAGCCGAAGCTCAGGGTTTTGAGCCTGTTTATGAAGAACAGTTAATTGACATTAATAAAGCCATTGTAGGATTACAAAATAAAGAAGATAGTCTTAGTAAAAGGGCAGTTACTCTTCGTGAAGAAGCCAAAGGGATGCGTGGTAAGTCGAAACAAAGTAAACTTGAAGAAGCGGATCAAAATGATGAACTTGCTTTAGAAATGAGCCTTGCTTTAACTGAAATCATTGCTATGCGCAACGACGCTGAGTATCATAAAAACAATTTAACGATTGCCCGTTTTTCTAAAGAGCAATTGGATGATGCAAGAATGCAGAATGCGAAAATACTGGTTACTTTCGCAAATCAAAATAAGGAAGCAGCAAGAGCAAGACGTGAAATGGTTGCTAGTGGTGATTATAGTGAAGAAGAGCAAGTTGACTTATTAAGTGAGGCTGAAGATTATGAACAACAAGCCTTGGTAAATCAACGTGATGCGCTGGTTGCTTTTGATAATGTGGGAATCATTGCTGTGAATGCAGTTGAAGAAGATGAGCCGCAATTAATAGCTGGAAATGATAGAGCTGCTGAAGAAATACCAAGTGACAGCGAAACTGTAGACTCAAATGATAATATGCAATTGGATGAAAGCGAAACCTTAGCTGAAAATCAGAACGAACAAGGAACAGAGGCTAATATCAACGAAGCAAATACTAATGTAAATGCAGGTGGTGTGGCCATAATTCCTGTTGTGGTAGCTGGTTCGGATGATGAGCAAGCAGTTGATACTACAAATACTGCGGAAGAGCAGATTGCAGAAAATACACAATCGGATGAAGGCGAAACATTGGCCGAAAATCAGAATGAACAAGGAACAGAGGCTAATACCAACGAAGCAAATACTAATGTAAATGCAGGTGGTGTAGCTATAATTCCAGTTGTAGTTGCAGGTTCAGATGATGAGCAAGCAGTTGACACTACAAATACTGCGGAAGAGCAGATTGCAGAAAATACACAAACTGATGAAGGCGAAACATTGGCCGAAAATCAGAATGAACAAGAGGTTAATACCAACGAAGCAAATACTAATGTAAATGCAGGTGGTGTGGCCATAATTCCTGTTGTGGTAGCTGGTTCGGATGATGAGCAAGCAGTTGATACTACAAATACTACTGATGAGCAAATTGCAGAAAACACACAAACTGACGAAGGCGAAACTTTAGCTGAAAATCAGAATGAACAAGGAACAGAGGCTAATACCAATGAAGCAAATACTAATGTAGATGCTAATGGAGTCGCAATAATTCCAGTTGTAGTAGCAGGTTCAGACGATGAGCAAGCAGTTGATACTACAAATACCGTGGAAGAGCAAGTTGCAGAAAACACACAATCGGATGAAAGCGAAACCTTAGCTGAAAATCAGAACGAACAAGGAACAGAGGCTAATACTAACGAAGCAAATACTAATGTAAATACAGGTGGTGTGGCCATAATTCCTGTTGTGGTAGCTGGTTCGGATGATGAGCAAGCAGTTGACACTACAAATACTACTGATGAGCAAGTTGCAGAAAACACACAATCGGATGAAAACGAAACCTTAGCTGAAAATCAGAACGAACAAGGAACAGAGGCTAATACTAATGAAGCAAATACTAATGTAAATGCAGGTGGTGTGGCCATTATTCCTGTTGTGGTAGCTGGTTCGGACGAAGAGCAAGCAGTTGATACTACAAATACTACTGATGAGCAAATTGCAGAGAATGTTATCGTTGAAGAATCTCAAGCTGAACAGAATCAGGGTGAGGTAGAAATAGCAGATAATCAAGAGGTGCCAGCTGAAACTGAAATTCCAAATACTACTGAAACGGAAGTGGTAAATACTGCGAAACTTATCGCGCTTGGTGTTGAATATAATACTCCAATGTCGCCTGAAGCTGATGCAGTGAGCATTCCAAATAATACAGAGGTTATTCCTGGTGGATTAGTTTATAAAGTTCAAATGGCAGCATTTAGAAATCCTGTACCAATAAGTACATTCAAGGGAATTACTCCAGTTTCTGCTGAAACTTCTCCAAGTTCGGCCTTTATTAGATATGTAGGTGGTGTATTCCCCAATTATAATGAAGCAGCTACAGCTCGCGGTATTATACGTGGTAAAGGTTTTTCAGATGCTTTTGTTGTGGTTTATTTTAATGGAAAACGAATTTCAGTTGCAGAGGCAAGACGCTTGATTGCAAGTGGAGAAGCATATACTTCTAATAATTTGGCACAGTTTGCTATAAATAATAATACTGAATATTATGTATTAAATAAAGCAGGTGGTGAGCAGATTGCTCAAGTTGACAATTCAGTTGAAGAGATCCAATCACAAACTGAAGTGGTAAATAATGATTTAAGTACCGATGGTTTAGGGATTGAGTATAATAAGGATGTAGCAGAAGAAGCGGTGCCTCTTAATAGTGAGGTAAATCTAAAAGGACTTGTATTTAAAGTTCAACTTGATGCTTTGAAAAAGAAAGTGCCTATGAGTAACTTTAATGGTATTTCGCCAGTTGCTGTAGAGCAATTGTCTAACTCTGAATTATACTATTATGTTGCAGGTGTATTTCCAAATTATGTAACCGCTGCCTCAGCTCGTGATATCATTCAAACAAAAGGATATCCTGGAGCATTTGTGGTGGTTTATTTCAATGGTCAACGAATTTCTACAGAGGATGCAAACCTATTAATTAAGGATGGTAAAGCATTTACAGAACCAACTTTGGCGAAATTTGCATTTAGCAATAATATGAAGTACTATGGCTTGAATGGTGATTTAGCACAGCGACCTGGAAATGAGGAAGAGCAAGCAAATTCAGATACGGGATTACCAAAGGTTACTTTATTTTACTCTGTACAAATAGGAGTTTATGGAGGTCCTCGAACAGCCGATCGCCTATTTAATATTAAAGACTTATACTTTGATCGTACAAAGAGTGGTTATTACAGATATTTTGCCGGAAAATTTGATAATGAAACTTCAGCGAAAACATCACGTGATCAGATTCGTAGAATTGGTGTTAAGGATGCATTCTTAGTAGCTTTCCGCGATGGACAGCGAGTAAGTTTAGCTGAGGCTCGTAAACTTGAAAAAGATGCGAAGAATCAAATTATTGCCTTAAGTAGAAAAGGAAATATCTCGACAGTAGCAGTTCAGGAAAATACGGTGCAAACTTCTCAAACTCCTGTAGTTCAATCGGCAAAATCTGCCGAAGGAATTGTATTTAGAGTTCAATTAGGGGCTTATAAAGGAACAAGAAATTCAGCTCAACTAAAGGTGATTAATTCCATGTCCGAAAATGGAATATCATCTTATACTACTCCAAGTGGATTGACGATTTATTTTACAAATTCGTATCCAACATATCAAGCAGCAAAAGCAGCACGATTAAGAATCGTAGCAGCAGGGCATACTGATGTATTTGTGGTAGCATTACAAAACGGCCAAAAGATCAATGTCCGAACAGCTTTAGATTTATTAGGTCAATAAAGGAATCAGATTAGCGGGGCTTGCATTTAGTGCAAGTCCTGTGATTCTTATTTTAGCGAAGTAGATATAATAAGGCACAAGCTCGTGCATCACTTAGAGCGTTATGATGCTCAATTTCAATTCCGTACTCTTTACTTAAATTATTCAACTTTGCAGACTCTGTACCTTTTTCTTGAAAAATGGTAACTGTATCTTCCCATTTTTTAGGTAATTTTAGTTCGCTGTATTTTAAGCCGTAATATTCCATTACTACTTGTAATACATTGCGGTCGAAGCCTTCGTTATGGGCCACCATCTTACGACCTCTCAAACGTTTTTTAATCTCTGGGTAAATATCTAAAAAGCTTGGAGCGTCCTTTGTGTCTTTTGCATAAATTTTTGTTACACGACTATTTCCCCAATGGTATTGATTTTTTGGAGGGCGCACCAATGTATAATATTCATCTACAATTTCACCTTTATCCACCACAACAACTCCCACTGAACATACACTATTGCGCACACCTGTTGCTAATTCAAAATCAATTGCTGCAAAACTATCCTTCCTTTTCACCATTTCTATTTCTTTTTACAGTAAATGAGCACTTTACCTTTCGACATATTATTTCTATACAATTCAATTGCTTCATTGATTTCTTCCAATGAAAACGTTTTTTGAATCTTTGTTTTTAAATCACTATTAATAAGTCTTTGAGCTTTTTTAGTGTCTGCCAATGACTTTAATATATTTTTCTTTGAGCTATAATTAGCTAAATAAAATCCCTTAATTTGTTTATCCTCTTGCACTAATACCCTTGAATCAATGTTTATTGGAGTTTCGGATAGATTTGCGTAAAGCATCAAAATACTTTCACTTGGAGCAAGCTTTAAGAGTTTGCTTGATGATGCTCCTCCAACGGGATCAAGGATTAAGGTAGCTGAAAGCTTTTGTGCTAATTCTTGGTATTCATTTTCAAAGCTATCAGCAGTATTGTCCAAAACATATTTAGCGCCTTCTTTTGTAAGTTGTGCGATATGCTTAGAACCTCTAACGATGTTTATACATGGAATTCCATTGGATTGAGCAAGTCGGGCAATCATATTCCCCAAAGCGCCTGAAGCTGCATTGTTTACAATGGCTTTATGTTTCTCAGCTTTAGCAATATCAATAAATGAAAGAGCAGTAAGCGGATTAACGATAAGCATTGATGCTTGTTCGGAATCTAATTTTCCGATGGGAATAACATGCATTGCAGAAGTAAGCATATATTCGGCCCAACTACCACCATAACCTTTCGTAGAAGTACAGCTCACTCGTTTTCCCATTCTTAGTTTTGGAAGAATTCCTTTGCCAATAGCAACCACAGTACCACTACCTTCAATTCCAGGAATAGTAGGATAGGAGGGTTTTTCGGCATATGTGCCTTGAAGAAAACTTAAATCAGAAGGATTGATTGGTGCAAATTCCATTTTTACCAATACCTCACCAATTTTTGGAGTTGGTACTTCTACTTCTTCAAATCGTAAAGCAGCCGAAGCCTCGTGCTGTTGCACTGCCCACATGGTTTTTGGAATTTTCATAAATATTGCTTGTCTCAATTTCGTGGCAAAGATAATATAAATTGAGGGTTGTATTTTGATATTTGACTATCGATTAATTTTTAATAATAAATCGCTATCAATCGTGCTTTCGAGTTGAATCTCTAAATCGTCATCTAAAGGCTCCATTAAGTTAAGCCCTATCAAATGCTCCAAACTGTCTATAGATACTGCAAATTTGTCAAGTGAAAGCTTAGTATTGCGGTTGGGCATTATAAAAGCTACCGCTCCAAGTTTTGGGGCCGAAATATCAATTATCGCTTTATAATAATGGCTGGGTATTAACACTTCATTTTCTCCAATACTTCCTAAAGTATCTAAGAATAAAGGCCCTGTGATGATAATGATACTATCCTCAATTAAGGCAACTTTACGAACTCGTCCCTCAAGTTTTTTCCATGCTCCACGATTAAAACCCGGTTTTTGCGGACTCATATTGCTCATATAGAAACTTTCATGCATTGCCTTTTCTGACCATAGCATGTCGGCAGCAGGAGCAAGGTGACCTCGGTCGTACCCACTTTTATAATAATCTTTAGGACTTGCTGAGTTCGTATGTATGTTAAGGTCGGACTTAAACCGATTATTCCGTTTGCAAACAGGATGATCTAAATGGTCTTTGGTCAATAAATAACAAACCCATACCGCTTGTTCCGTTCCCTCATTATAGGCAAGGTTGATATTTGTATAGTTTACAATTTGATTTGCTTTATTATATGGGAAGAATGCATTTATAGTGGTGTAAGGATATGATTTGTAAACCTTTCCTGATGGCGGGGCTTCCTTTTCGATGTCAGGACGATAGACTAAGAATAAGATAAATCCAATACTTAGAAGAAGGACTAATACTAAAAGAAGTTTTTGAGTTTTGGTCATATTGTTTTGTTTGTTGCGAAATTAAGGGAAATTGGACTATTAATTCAGAAAGAGCAA
>Ga0256827_10003400_pt1 | contig 10082 bp, 7 predicted proteins | sample CV84metaG_FD_185977 | JGI IMG/M metagenome (GOLD analysis project Ga0256827, IMG submission 185977) | Hydrothermal vent microbial communities from East Pacific Rise, Pacific Ocean - CV84 | ecosystem: Environmental > Aquatic > Marine > Hydrothermal vents | place: Pacific Ocean: East Pacific Rise...
ATTAGATTTTTATATTCTGAAATGCAGATGTATATACATACCTCAAATTGAAGAAGATAAAAATATGATGTGCCTCAGAGTAAGCATAAAACTATGATTTTAACATTTGTAAATGCAAACTTATAAGTACATATGTTTTAAAAAGTTTGCATTTACAATAGCATGTTTTAGTTTAAGTAACTTTATAATAACCTGTTATGCGTTTCTCAGCAGACCCTACTTAGTGTCTGTCTATAAAGTCCGATTTCTGCGTTACGCTTGTTTAAAAAATAGTCATTTACATTATGTAAATTCACATTTTTTAATCTACACAAGCCCCCGAAATAAATCGGGACAGGCTTTGAACTTGAACTTTATAGTTCAATCTCTTGAGTTTATGGACAAGCACTATTTACTGTGCATTGGGTTTACACCAGAAGAAATAAATGTAATTAATATTTAGTTAAAAATGTAATTAAATTTTCTTTAGTATTAGATATACCTAATTTTTTTCTTAATCTATATCTAGCTGTTTCTAAAGAGCTTGGAACTTGTCCTGTTAATTCAGAAATATCTTTTGTTGACATATTCAATCTTAGAAATGCACATAATCTAAGTTCGCCTGGGGTTAAATCCGGATAATCTTTCAGAAGTTTATCGTAAAACCCTACATGAATTTGATTAAATCTATATTCAAATTCTTTATAAATTTCGGCATCTGCTGTTTTTTGTAATTCAAGAGCTATTTTAGTAACCGCTTGCTTAACTTCTGGTTTAACGGCCTTGTTTTTAAGCTCAATAAGTTTATTTGAAAGAATAGATAACATTTCATTCTTCTTCATTAATGACATTACATTGGTTGTCATTTCTTTATTTTTCATTTCTAATTCGTGCTCTAAATTTTGTTGTTCAATTAAAGCATTTTTTGTTTTAATTCGTTGATTTAAAAGCACTAATATTATTATTATTAAAATAATTAATAACGAGATAATTAATAACGAAACATATAGTTTATTTCTTTGTTGTTTGTGTTTTGCTTTTTCTTCTTTTTTTGCAAATTCGTATTCCAATTCGTGTTTAGTCAAATTCAGTCTATTTTCTTTTAATCTTAAACTATCTTTAGCCAGATACTTTATTTGCATATATTTATAAGCATTAGAAGTATCTTTTCGAGATAGATATAATTTATTTAAAATATCGGTAGCATCATAAATAAAATTTTTATTATCTAAGGCTTTTGCTTTGTCTAATGCTCTAGTTGCATATTTAATTCCTGATTTATCATCGCCTACCGAAAAATAATAATTTGCATATCCAATCCAACATTTTATTTGCATTGTTAAATTAGTTAATTCTATAAACAAAGAATCTGCTTGACTAAAATAATATAGCGATTTATCATACTTATTTAAATTCATGTAGGTAATACCTAAATTCATATTGTTTATTGCTTCTCTTTGTTTGTTCCCCAGTTGCTTATTAATTTTATTAGCTTCTTCAAAGTACTTAGTTGCTTTTTCATAATCGTTAATGGCCTCATAAACTGCGGCAACATTATTCAACCCACGTGCAATTCCCTTCAAGTTATTCTGTTTTCTTGCCATTTGCAACGAAAGATTAAAAAATTCTAATGCTTTATCAAAATTTAATTGATGGAAATTAACAGAGCCTATATCACCAAGAGCTTCTTCTATTCCTAATTTATCTCCTATTTGTTCATATATCTTTAAACTTTGATAAAATGCTTCGGAACTTTTTTTATGATTCTCTATATCGGCATATACCATTCCGCACATTCTGTAAGCTTTTGCTAATTCTTTTTGATAATCTAAGTTTTTTGCTAATTCTTTTGATTTTTCGGCATATTCCATGGCTTGTTTATAATCAGACATACCCCAGTAAATCTTAGAAATCCTTAACATTGAATTAACTACGCCTTTGTCGTAATCATGTTTTTTCGAAAAATTATATGCCTTTTTTGCAAATACCAATGCCTTTTCAGGATTGTTATTCTTAAAACTATCAGATAATACTAATAAAGTTTTAACCCTGTCTTCGTCTGATTGTTCTGACAAATAAATATTATCATCAGTTTCTTTTATTTCTTTAGAAAACAAATTATTAGTTAATACATTAACTAAGATTATCAACAATAAATATTTTATAAAACTATTGTACATCAATACTTCATGTTTTTTATTCAAAAATAATACTTATTATTCAATAAAGAGGACTTCTATTAATTATTTTCTTAAAACGCACACATATAACAAATAAAACACAAAACTAATAAGCTTATTACTAATAGGTTAGCTGTGATTTAAAAAAACAAATGTTTCTGTATCGGCAAGTTTAAATTAAAATTATCTTATAAAATGAATACAGAATTTTATAAGATATTTACAGAATTATGTACTAAATTATTTTTTGTAAGTTATATTTTTGTGCTAAGTGTAATTATAAAAATACGTACATATGAAACTTACAAAATTTATTAAAAGAAGTTTATTTTTACTTAGCTTCTTTATGTTTATTGGGTTTAACACTGTGTCGGCATGCGAAATTGAAGTAGATGTTGTTAGCGGACAAAAAGATGTATATAAAGAAGGTGATATTGTTGTACTTCATGTTAAAGTAGAATTTACACATAGAGTTTGCCCTGTTGCCATAGAAAAAACAAAATACGATAGCAAGGGAATAAAAATAATGCAAGGAACACCTTGGAAAGAAACTTCGCCAGGTATTTGGGAACGTAAACTAAAAGTAAAAATTGAAAAAACCAAAAACGGCAAATTATTTTTATCTGTTACCAGAGATTGCGAAAAAGATGGTGGTTTTGGAGAAATAACACTACACGCATAACAGCTTGTAATTTATAACTAAACATGTAAATAAATGAACAAAATTTTTATTGTTTTTATTTTTATATTAGGAACTATTGTTATTGTTCCTAATAATTCTTTTGCAAATACCGACAGCATAGAAATAAAAGACGAGTTTTCTGAATTTGACAATCAAAACAATGACGAGTTTTCTGAAACAAAAGAAGATACAGATGAGTTTTCTAATGCAAGCGACGACGAATTCTCCGATTTTAGCGATGATGAATTCTCTGATGCAAACAACGATGAATTCTCTGATAATATTAGCGAATTTTCCGATTGTAATTCTTGTTCAAAAAGTGGCTCTTGTGGAATAGACGATAAAGACAAAACAGAATTTCATTGGACAATAGCAATATTATTATTAACAATATTAGCCGGAATATTTGTGCGTTTTGAAAGTACACGAAAACTACGAACATTATTTCTTGTTGCGTCAATATTTATTTTAGGTTTTTACAAACAAGCTTGTTCTGTTTGCCCAATTAATGGAATAGAAAACATTTTACTTTTTGCAAGTGGTTACGAAGTAGATTTTAGAAATTTATTATGGTTTATTGCAATAATACCTATTACATACGTATTTGGAAAAGTATGGTGTGGTTGGATATGCCATTTAGGTGCAATACAAGAGTTTGTATATTTACCTCGTAAAATAAAGATATTTGCATCATCTAAAGCTCAAAAAATATTTAGAATTACGAGAACTATTTTATTGTTTGTATTGATAGTACAATTAGCAATAATGGGAACAAAATATTGGTGTAAGATAGACCCGTTTTTAAATATATTCGATTTTAAAAACTTTTTCGGATATTTAATCTCAACAAATAATTACGATATAGAACTAATTGTAATTATTACACTTATATTATACGTATTAATTTCTTCGGTATTTATTTATCGTCCGTTTTGCCGTACAATGTGCCCTATTGGCTTAGTATTAGGTTGGATAACTCGCATACCCGGAGCATCAATTATAGGAATAAAAGGAGATTGTATTTCGTGCAAAATGTGTAACACATCATGCGAAATAGATGCAATTACAAGAGATACTAAAACTAGTATTATATATAATCCCGATTGTAATTCGTGTGGAAAATGTATTGACTCTTGTCCGCAAGATGGAATATCGTTTGTAAGAAAAAGTAAAAAATATCCAACTGTTGTTAAATGTGAAAATAATTGTAAAATTGAAAAAAAATCATAACATATTATTTATTATAGCATTATTTATTTCAATCTCAAGTTACGGACAATGGACTTGCAGAAGTAAAATGGGTGCTCATTTAAAGCCTTTTAAAAAAGATTTCCCCTTACTTTGGTCAGCCGAAATAACTTTTGGGCATGGTTATATGACCGACGATAGATTAATAACAAACGCAATGATGTTTGCAAGTTTCGATTACTCGTGGAAAAAACATCAAATATATTTTGAAGGCGGTACAAAAGCTTGGCGAAATACATTTAAAGGACTGGGCGAATATGATGGAGAAACTCATGGGCCAGGTGGTTTTTTTCAAAAACAAAGATTCGGGATAAGAGATGTATTTTATAAATATAAAAACAAAGAGAACTCAATAATTGTAGGATTTCAACAATTTACTTTGGGCGATTATTTTCTTGTGAACGAACGAGCATTAGGATTATCATATAAAAATACTTTTGGAAATTGGGAAATTAATGTAAATGGAGGAAGTGTATTAAAAGATTTTTCGCGTTTTGGAACTTTTTGCAGTGTAAACTATTTATATAATACAATAAGAGATAGATATTATCCTGTGCTTGGAGAAAGCATTGGCGAAACCAATTTTGCAGGAGTAGTAGCTCTTTGGACACCAAAAGAAAAAAAAGAGGAAAACACTAATGACGAATTTAGTGAGTTTAGCGAATTTAGCGACAAACCAAAAGACAAAATATTTAAAAATATAGGATTAATTGCTTATACCGAATTTGGAACACTAATCCCTAATATGAGATACCATTTTGGACTAAACAGTTTATTTCAATTTCCTTACAAAATAAAACTAAAAGCAGAAGTTGTAAATCAAACAATTATAGACAATAATGCTTTAATTTATTATTTAAACTTAAGTAAAACATTTAATTTTGGCTCTAAAGGTCAAAGTCTGATAGACTTAAGATATTACGGAAAAATAAATATCGATAATAATGCTATGGGATACTCTTCGTTTAGCAATTTATTTATTGGCGAAGTTATGAGAATGGATATGATGGATATGCCTTTATATCAATTAGCTTTTAAACATAGAGTTCCAAAATGGAAAGCTCAAATAAAACTTCAGGCAACACAACAATTTAATTATCAGAATATTTCAGAATATGATATTTCAATAGGGAAAACATTTTTTCATCATGCCAAATTCACAATAATAGGTAGCAGAATGAATGCCGATGATTTAGATACAGTACTTTATATGATAAGAGGTGAATTAAGAATAACTTTTTAAAAATAATTGCTATGGATAAAAACGAAAAAAAGATATACGACAGAGGTGATTTTATAAAAAAGTTATCATTATTTTCGTTAGGAGCAATTGCTGTATCATCGCCAATATTAACCAGTTGCAAAAAAATTGCAAAACAATATTCACTTGTAAAAATTTCGCCTGACAAATGTGTAGGTTGTGGCGAATGCCTTGATGCTTGTTATTATAATGCAATAGATTTACCGATATTAACAAATTATTCTATTGACATCGAAAAATGTACAGAATGTAAAGATTGTCTTATATTTTGCGAAGATAATGCGATATCAATATTTGGGAAAGGTTATTTTATAAATCAAGATCTTTGTAGAGATTGTGGCGAATGTATGCCTGTTTGCCCCGAAGGAGCAATAGAAATTTCGGTAAGCGATTATGAAATAGATACAAATACCTGTAGAGACTGTGGCGAATGTGTACCTGTTTGTCCTGAAAATTCAATAAAAATTAGTGTTAAAAACTACTCAATAGATAAAGACGATTGCGTTGATTGTGGCGAATGCCTAACAGTTTGCAATGACAATGCAATTCATATATCAGTAAAAGATTATTCTATAGATACCAATAACTGTGTAGAATGTGGCGATTGTGTAACAGCCTGCCAATATAATGCAACAGATGTTTGTATTCCTAAATATACAATTGATAATCCTGATTGCGTTGGCTGTGGCGATTGTATTACAGCTTGCCAATCGCAAGGAGATTGCATAAGCTATGTTAATGGCATAGAAAATTACGATATATCTGCTTGTGCAGGTTGTGGACCAAAACATTGCTATAATGCATGCACACACAATGCAATTTATATTAGTGGAGGAAAAGCTCATATAGATTATAGCTTATGTGTAAAATGTGGCGATTGTGTACCTGCATGTCCTTGGCATTATGTTAAACCAAGTAAAGTTGAAATAAATCAAACGGATTGTTTGCATTGTGGCGATTGCAAAACAGCTTGTACGCATAATGCCGTAAACAAAACATACTCAGAAGCACATCACGACCCATTTATTCATCAAGATTTATGTACAAATTGTGGCGATTGTTATACAGCTTGCACTCACAACGCAATAGATCAAGAAATTACAACTCCGTATATTGATCCGTATATCGACCAAGATGCCTGTACACATTGTGGTGATTGTTTTACCTCTGATGTATGTAATTTTAATGCATTCAGACAAGAAATACCTGACGATTATCACGAACCGTATATTGATGCAAACACTTGTACCTATTGTGGCGAGTGTATAGATTTAAATGCTTGCGAATATGGAGCTATAATACATAATACGCCGGCAGATTATAAAGACCCTATAATTAACAAAGAATTATGTACAGAATGTGGTATATGTGTAACACAAAACGCTTGTCCTTATGATGCAATTTACGAGCTTAAAGCCGAGGATTATCACGAGCCATATATAGATATGAACAAATGTACTGCTTGTGGTGCTTGTTTCGAGAATTCTTGTGTAACAGATCATGCTATTGTAAGAGATTTACATACAGCATCTATTGATAATAATGATTGTACAAAATGTGGTAAATGTATTTATGTTTGTAGATACGATGCTATAAAAGATAATCAATAGTTTTGCTTAAGTTTGACACTTAAAACACCTAACATGTTGAAGCATAACTATATACAAAACAGGCTGTGCACTACTTTGTTTAGTGATAAATAACCAAGCGTTGCCCAAGGTAAACTTTATTAGTATCTAAATTGTTCCATTGTTTTATATTTTCTATAGTGCAACCATAATCAATGGCAATTTTATGAAAATATTCGCCATTCTTAACTACATGAATATATTTTTGTTTTGGTGTTTTAGTTAAACTTTCTTTTTTAGAAGTATTTCCTTTTTCGTTATCATCAACATAAACAATGAAATCTGAAATTTTATTTGCAGGTAGCATTATTGTGTATGTTTTATTTTGATTTGGGATATATCCTTTTTTAAACTTAGGATTTAAAAATTTAATATCTTGATAAGGAATGCCAATAGCATCAGCAACTTTATATAACGACAAATTACCTTGAACCGAAATACTATCGGTGTTACTATAGTTATATTCTAGAGGTTTTGCATAAATATTGTGTTCGTTTGCATAAGCAAAAGAATAATATGCCGCAAAATATATTGCTACATAATCTTGTGTTTGCTTAGGCAAATATTTTTTTATTGTCCAAAAATCTTTTTTACCACCGGCTTTTATTATTGCATTTCTAACAATTCCTGGTCCTCCATTATATGCAGCAATTGCTAATTCCCAATCGCCAAAAGTATTATACAAATAATTAAAATATTTACATGCTGCTTCGGTAGATTTATAAGGGTCTTTTCGGTCATCAATATAATTATCTATTTTTAGGTCTAACATTTTTCCTGTGTTATACATAAACTGCCACAAACCTACTGCTCCGGAGCGAGAACGAGCATTTGGGTTTAATGCTGATTCAATTATTGATAAATATTTCAACTCCAAAGGTAAATCGTATTTATCTAAATACTCTTCGTAAATAGGAAAATACAACTGCGAACGCCCAAGTATAACCGACATTTGAGAGCGTTTACGAATGGTGTACATTTCAATAAACTTTTTTACATCTTTATTGTATGTTACCTCTATTCTACTATTTTGATTTAATTTGGCTATTCTATATTCATAAACCAAATCGTTTGAACTTATTATTGTATCTATATTTCCGGTTTTGCAAGCTTCTTTTCTAAAATATTGATATTGATTTACTACTAACGAATCAATATCGTCAATTGAATTAATATTTTTATTAGTTTTAAGACTATCTTTTGGTTCAATTGCAAAACTTTGTATCGATAAAAATGTAATCATTACAAAAACAAATATATTACTGAACAGTAATTGATTACACTTGCTTCTATTGGATTTTTCTATAATTACTTTCAATATTTAATTATTTTATTTTTGCATTATTCAAATATTGATATAATTAAGCTATGTTTTACTTTTTAACACTAAAAGATATTAACTTTTTGATGTTGAAATCAATACTGTCCTAAAATAGTGCCTGTCCATAAAATTAAAAGCCTAAGATTACTCCTAGGCTTTTAGTATTTCTATAAATTATAGTATGTTTCTAAAATACTATAAATTTGCTATAATTTCATCAGCCATTTGCGAAGTAGAAACAGCTCCTTTTTTAACAACATCAGCTCTGCCAGACATTTTTTTCATGTCGTAAGTTTGAACTTTTTTATCTGAAATAACTTTTGCTACAGATTTTCTTATTTTTTCTGCAATATCATTTTCATTAATATGATCTAACATCATGCAAGCAGACTCAATCATTGCAATAGGGTTAACTATTGAGGTTTCAAAATCGGCATATTTTGGAGCAGATCCGTGGGTAGGTTCAAATACAGCAATACCGCTATCAGGATTCATCTGTGCAGAACATGCAAAACCTAAACCGCCTATTAAACCGGCAAATCCATCAGAAATAATATCACCAAACATATTTCCGGCAACAATTACTCCATAAGTTTCAGGGTTTTTTGTTAGCCACATCATTTGTGCATCAATATTTGTATTCCAAAGTTCAATTTGAGGATAATCTTCTTTTTGCATTTTTTGTGCCATTTTATACATCATTCCCGAAGTTTCGCGAATTACATTTGGTTTTTCTGCAACTGTTACAGACTTATATCCATATTTTTTTGCATGTTCAAAAGCAGCTCTAAGAATTCTTTCTGTGGCTTTTTTTGTGAATATTCTTGTAGAGATAGATAATTCATCTTTTGGAGTATTTCCAAAATTTTGTTTAAATCTTTGATGTGTCATAAATGCATCATAAACCTGATTGTCAGGATCGCTCCACTCTACACCACCGTATAAACCTTCGGTATTTTGGCGGAATATTACAACATCAACAGGTGGCTCTTCTATCCCTCCATCTGCACCTCTACGAATAAAGTTTAATGGATTACCTACATATGTTTTACAAGGTCTTACACAAATATCTAAGTTGAAATGCTGACGTAAACGTACGATAGGACTAGCATAAATTAAACCTTTCTCTTTTAATTCAGGTGCTAATTCTTCAAAAGCTTCATCTTTTGGTTTTGATGTAATTGCTCCAAAAAGTGAAATTTTATGTTTTTCTAATAAGTCTATTGTCCTTTGGGGCAAAGCTTCTCCTTCGCTTTTCCAAAACTCCCAACCAATATCACCTTCAACATAATCAGCTTCGAAACCCGCTGCTGTTAAAACTCTTATTGTTTCGTCTAATACAACTCGCCCAATTCCATCACCAGGCAAACTAACTATCGTTCTCTTTTCCATAATTTTAATTTTTTTGGGTAAAAATACATATCTAATTTTAATTCTAAGATAATAATTTACAGATTCTTTTAAAAATTATTATATTCTGTTTAGTTTGTAAAATACTAGAAATATAAATTAGAATATTTTTTTCTTTTTAAGGCAATATTGCTTGTAAAATTATTTTTAATTCTGTAACAATAATTAGTGCTTGTTCATAAACTCAAGTGTCTGGTGTAGAAAGTCAAGAGATTGAACTATAAAGTTCGAGTTCAAAGCCTGTGAGGAATTTAAACCGCAGAATACAAAGGTATTTGAGGATTTAAATTTTGAGCAACAACGCAGAAATAGGACTTTACAGACAAGCTCTACTTAATGGTTTGTAACCTAACATAGCGAAACTTCGACTTGC
>Ga0256827_10003401_pt1 | contig 10082 bp, 7 predicted proteins | sample CV84metaG_FD_185977 | JGI IMG/M metagenome (GOLD analysis project Ga0256827, IMG submission 185977) | Hydrothermal vent microbial communities from East Pacific Rise, Pacific Ocean - CV84 | ecosystem: Environmental > Aquatic > Marine > Hydrothermal vents | place: Pacific Ocean: East Pacific Rise...
GAGTACAAAGAAAAAAAGAGCAAGCATTTCTCTTAAAGGTAAAACAACTTGGATGTTTGGAGATATTAACAATCTGGACTTCTTTTCTTTAGACCGTATAAATGTAAGTTTCACATTTTTCTACCATCCAAAGTTTTTACAAGATATAGGTTTATTTGCTCAAATTTATCATGGAATGGATTATTACAATATCTATTTCGATCATCAAATAACAGTATTGCGATTTGGAATAATGACTGAAAAATTAAAATTTTAAACACAAAAAAGATGAAAACAAAAGATTTTTTATTACTAATTATGCTAATTGGCACTAGCCTATGGACTTTAGCTCAAGAAAAAGTAGATATATCGGGTTTTGCTAGAACTTACGAAGGCGTAATGGTTGAAAATGGCGATTTTGCTATTATTCAACAAACCCTAAATTTAAACTTTGAGAAACGTGGCGAAAAGGTAGCTTTTAAAGCCAATCCTATGGTTTATATGTACAATGCAGATAGTGTATCGTTCCGACTACGAGAAATTTACGCAGATTTGTATTTTGAAAACTTCGATTTGCGAGTGGGTAAACAACAAGTTGTTTGGGGAAAGGCTGATGGTGTTTTTATTACCGATATCGTTTCTCCTCTTAATTTATCGGAATTTTTATTACCAGATTTCGACGAAATAAGAACAGGTGTGATTGCCGCAAAGCTGGACTATTATATAGGAAATTCGACTATAGAATTAATAGCTATTCCACAATTTACTCCAACAATTCGTCCAGATGCTAATTCTATTTGGAATATTCAGCCCGAATTTCCTGCACCTGTAACTTTTGATTGGAGTAAAAGTACCATAAATCCATCTTTGGAGAATAGCGAAGTATTTTTAAAATATTCAGCAATGACTTCAAAAATTGATTTCGATTTAATGGGAGGTTATACTTGGGACGATAACCCTACAATGCACGTTCAAAAACAATTTGGAATGGATGCCTCTACCACTCCACCAACGCCAATGTTAACAGGTTTGTTAATTACTCCAGAACATCACCGATTGGGAGTAGCTGGAGGTTCGTTTAGTTCCGAAATAAAAGGTGTTATTTTACGTGGAGAAGCAGCTTATTATAATGGAAAATATTTTCAAACCGAAGATATGCAGGCTAAGGATGCATTGGTACAGAAAGATTATATTAACTATGTTGTAGGTCTTGATTTTAGTATTGGAAGTGTTAAATTATCGGGGCAATTTATACAGAAATATATTCTAGATTATAGTGATGGGATAATAAACGACGAAATAAATAATATGGCAACAGCATTAATTCATTACGATATGATGCGAGAAACCTTACATTTAGAATTGTTTTCATATATTGGAATTACAGGCGAAGATGCGTTAATAAGACCTAAAATTTCGTATGATTTTGATGATAGTTTTAATATCCTGTTAGGGGCAAATATTTTTGTAGGAGATAGAGCTGGGCAATTTGGACAATATCAAGATAATTCTATGGCTTATATCAAAATAAAATATAATTTTTAGTGATAATTTAAGGCTTATTTGTGTTGAATAACAAGTGATTATCCTTGCTGTTCTTTGGGAGAGATATTACATTTAATAAAACTAATTACTAACGAAATTAACTATAGAAATAATGAAAAACTCAATCATCTTTATTGTTTTATTGTTTTTCTCAGTACTTTCAATAGCACAAAATCAAGATACTGTCAAAATACAAGAAGTGCTTATTGCCGATAGTATCGATTATTCAAGAAAAATAATTAAACTAGAGTCGAAATCGTTCGGAATGGTAAAATCTACAGGTGAATTGATGCAAGAGATTCCTGGTGTAACATTTTCTAAGCGAAGTGTTTTTTCGGTAGAGCCAGTAGTTAATGCATTTAAATACGATCAAGTTAATACAACGATAAACGGAGGACTTAAGGCCTCAAGTTCTTGCCCAAATCGTATGGATCCTCTTACATCTCGGATTTTGCCTAACGAGATAATTAAGATTGAGTATGAAAGAGGGCCTTACGAAGTAAGATATGGACAAACAATGGGAGGTTTTGTTAATATTATAACATCGGAAAAACCCAATTACGATAAATTTACGGTTCTTGGAAATATTGCAACAGAGTATAATTTTAATGGGAAAGGGAGTGTGTCTTCTGCAAATATTAAAGTAGGGAATAAATTATTCGATGCCAATGTGACGGCTTCATATAGGACTTTCGATAATTATAAATCGGGTGATGGAACAGAGATTGCATCGTCTTACGAAACCTATGGTGTAAATACAGGTTTGGGCTTGAATATTACAGATAAGCAGAGATTAGTTGTTAATTATATGTATAGTAAAGCTAAAGATATTATGCATGCTGGTTTACCCATGGATGCTAAATACGATGAAAGTAATATTGTTTCTTTAGATTATGGATATGCCGATATAGGAGATTTTTTAAATAATTTTAAGCTAAAACTATTTTATAGCGATGAGGATCATCTTATGACCAATGAATATCGTCCTAATTCTAAAGTTACATTAGCTAATACTCCAGTAACATCGAACGATATAGGAGGTCGTTTAGAGCTGACTCTGACGCCTTTTGAGAAAAGCTTAATGCATATTGGCGCCGATTATAAACAAACATCAAAAGATGGAATAAAAGAAGTTAGAATATTTAAAAATATTTGTGTAACACCACCTGTGGTATTTGATTCGCCAGTAGAAAAAACATTTGAAGTGTGGCAAAATTCATACGATCAAGATTTGGGCTTGTTTATGGATATTAAGTATTTCTTTTCAGAAAATTTATCGGCAAAAACAGGAGTCAGGATTGATATGATTAAAAGTGATATTAGAGATCCAGAGCAAGATTTTATGAAGCTTTATGATAATAATCTAACTCCAAAAGATATTAACGATTTTTCTTATTATCAGAAAATAGATTATAACTTTCCTAAGAATTTTAATATAGAATTAGCTGTTGGAACGGGACGTAGAGCTCCTTCTTTATTAGAAAAATATATTAATCATTTTACAGTAGGTTTAGATGCTTACGAGTATGTTGGAAATCCACATTTAAAATCAGAAATTAATAATCAAGTCGATTTAATACTATCTAAAAAGCATAAGTATTTTTCGGCTAATATCGATTTGTTTGTGTCGAATATACAAAATTACATTACTGCTGTCGAGGATACAACCATTCCTAGAAAGTCGACACCTTGCAAAGAACCCAAATACGCGAAACGCTTTGTTAATATTGACGAAGCTATGCAGTATGGTGTTAATTTGGGAGCAAAGGTCAATTTTTTAAAATATTTTTCGGCTAATGTCGATTTAACTTATATTTATGCCGAGAATGTAACTTTAGATGAACCTCTGCCAGAGATTCCTCCTTTTACATCGCTAATAGCATTAAGTTTTAAGAAAGATAAGATTTCGGCAAGATTAACCAATGAGTATCAAGCTAAACAAATTCGAATATCCGATTTAGTAGGCGAAAAGGAAAGCGAAGCTTTTACGGTATTCAATATTAGTGCGTCATATTTGTTTTTCGAGTCATTTAATATTGGAGTGGCTGTGAATAATATTTTTAATATAAATTATTATCGACATTTAAGTCGCCCATACAAGAATATGGATACCTTTTCTGTGTTTTATGAACCGGGAACAAATCTTAGAATATTTGCAAAGTATAATTTTTAAATAATATAATTATGAGAAATAAAATTTTCACAATAAGTAGCATAAGCCTTGTGGCGTTAATGTTTATGAGTTGTAATTCTGAAGTGAAAACATCAGCAGAGGATACGGTTTCCGATGAAATAGTAGAGGAAGGGCTTATCGATGAAAAGACATCGGAAGCTTATCTATTAATGCAACAAAAATGTTTTATTTGTCATATGGAGAAGCCCGACCCTAGTAAAAAAGGTTCTATGCTTGCTCCTCCAATGATGCGAATACAAGCACATTATAAACCTTCGTTTTCCGATAGAGAACGCTTTGCGAAAGCAGTAAGTAGTTTTGTTCTTAATCCAACAGAAGAGTCGGCTTTAATGCCTGGGGCTATTCGTAAATTTAATCTTATGACTAATCTTAATTATGATAAGCAAGAGGTTGAAAAGATAGCTGCTTTGCTTTTTGATATAGATTTTGGAGATTTCCCTAATAGGCGTAAACAAGGAGGAATGAGAGCCGATAGTGCGAAATTAACGTTCGATAAAGATCGAAAATGGGATGTAAAACCAGAGGCAATTGCTAAGGTAAACGATTTGTTATTAGAGTTAGATGCTTTTGAATCTGATAAAATTGAGGATTATAATCAGTTGGGGAAAGATATTTTTGATTTAGCAAAGTATTTCTTATTGGATAAAGATTATAACGATGAAGAATTAATGCAATTAAAGTATTTCTTTCACGAAACAGAACCTAAAATTCATGCTTTAATTTCTTCTGTAGATCTTGAAAATGCAAGAGAATTGGTTGATGAACTAAAAGCTCGATTTAAAAATTTTAAGAATTCCTTAGAGTAAATTATTATAGAATATACACTTATGAAGCAGATTGTTTTTGTTATTATTTTAATATTTTCTACTCATAATCTCTGGGCTCAGAATCCGGATAGTGTTGTAGGTAGATATCGTTTACCAAATAAATTGGATGTGGAGATTTATAAAGTTGGTGCAAATAAATATAATGGGAAAATTATTGCATTAAATGGCTTTGAGGGAGGACAAACGACAGATGTAAATAATGATGATGAATCAGAAAAAGACACCCCTTTGGTAGGAATGGAAATAATAAAGGGTTTAGAGTACGATTCTGAAGAAAAAGAATGGATAAATGGCGAAATGTATGGCCCAGAAAAAGGAATGATATTTAATTTGAAAGTAACAGAAATTCGCGATAGAGAAATAGAAGTTGTTGGTTCAAAATATTTCTTTTGGAAAACTTTGGAGTGGCAAAAAATATAAGATAAAATATTAGATATTTTGCTTCGGAGAAAAATTGTTACTTTTGCCAACTATGATTTCAATTGATAATATTTCTGTAGCATTTAATGGTGTTGACCTATTTTCTAATGTCTCTTTTTTAATCGATAAAAAAGCTAAAATAGGTTTAGTTGGGAAGAATGGAGCAGGAAAGTCTACTTTACTGAAGATTCTTATAGGTCAGCAGGCTCTAGACCAAGGTAATATTTCTAAATCAGCAGACTTAAAGATTGGTTATTTGCCTCAGCAAATGACGTATCAATCGGGAAAAACGGTTATTGCCGAAGCAGAAACAGCTTTTAAAGAATTAAATGAGATAGAAGCTCAATTAGAAAAATTAAATCATCAGTTAGGTGAGCGTACCGATTACGAGTCGAAGGAATATGCTGAAATTATTCAAAAAGTCACAGAACTTACCGATGCACATCATATCTTGGGAGGTTATCAAGTTAAAGAAAAGCTTGAAAAGATTCTTTTAGGATTAGGATTCTTACCTTCCGATTTTAATCGCTTAACCGATGAGTTTTCAGGAGGTTGGCGTATGCGAATAGAGTTGGTTAAGATTCTCTTACAAGAGCCCGACGTTTTATTACTCGATGAGCCGACCAATCATCTCGACATAGAATCGATTCAGTGGCTAGAAACCTTTTTAAAGAATTACGGAGGAGCCATTGTGCTTATTTCACACGATAGACAATTTCTAGATACTATTACTAATAGAACCATCGAAATTTCTTTAGGTAAGATTTACGATTATAAAACGTCTTACTCTAATTACTTAGAACAACGTAAAGAACGCCGACAACAGCAGATAGCAGCTTACGAGAATCAGAAAAAAAAGATAGAAGAAACAGAAGCCTTTATCGCTCGTTTTCGGTATCAGGCCACCAAGGCAGTACAGGTGCAATCGCGTATAAAACAATTGGCTAAAATCGAAAGAATTGAAATAGAAGAGGAGGATAAAGCCGCTATTAATTTACGTTTTCCACCTTCGCCACGTTCGGGAAATCTTGTTGTAGAAGCCAAAAATTTGGGAAAATCTTTTGGCGATAAAGAGGTGCTGAAAGATTTGGAATTTGTAATAGAACGAGGCGAAAAAATTGCTTTTATTGGAAAAAATGGAGAAGGAAAAACAACGCTTTCTCGTATGATTATTGGAGAGCATGATTTTTCAGGAATACTTAAAGTAGGCCATAATGTGAAAATTGGATATTTTGCTCAAAACCAAGATGAACTTCTTGATAAAAAGAAAACGGTTTTCGAAACTTTGGACGATGTCGCTGTAGGAGAAATACGAAAGAAGATAAGAGATATTTTAGGAGCCTTTTTGTTTAGAGGTGAGGATGTTGATAAAAAAGTCAGTGTACTTTCCGGAGGAGAACAATCGCGTTTGGCTTTAGCAAAACTTCTTTTAGAGCCAGTTAATTTATTGGTGATGGACGAGCCAACCAATCACTTAGATTTATTAACGAAAGATATTTTAAAAGAAGCTTTAAAAAAGTACGATGGTACCTTGCTTATTGTTTCGCACGATAGATATTTTCTAGATGGTTTATGCGATAAGATTTACGAATTTAAGAATCAAGGAATAAAAGAACATTTATCTGGTATACAGGATTTTATAGAGAAAATAAAAAAGGAATCCTTGTTAGAAATAAATGCTAAAAAGATTCAAAAGAATACCGAAAAGATTGTTGCAAAAGAGGAAAAGAAATCGGAAGAAAAGCTGTCTTATGAGGAACGAAAGACTTTGGATAAAGATATCCGTAAGGTGAAAAAACAAATTGATGAATGCGAGGCAAATATTTCTAAACAAGAAGAAAAGATAGAAAGAATTAATCTTGAGTTAGCAGAACAGTCTACAGAATTAAGTTCCGACCAGTTTCAAGAAAAATATGCGAGTATAGAAATTTCTAAAAAAGATTTAGAACAAAATATGCGCAAGTGGGAACAGTATCATTACGAGCTAGAATTACTCGAAGAACGACGCTTTTCATAAAACTAATTTTTGTTTTGTATATTGCCGGCATATTCTGTTTTTATAGATAATAAATATTAAAAAAGACATTAAAAATGAATGATGTAGAACAACTTTGGGGCGAAGAATTAGCCTGGATAAAAGATGATAAATTACGAGCACAAACTGCAAAAACTTGGGAGCTTGCTTTGGAAAGGAGTGCTTTAACAGCAAAAGATTTAGACGAAATCCCTTTTACTTTGCTTTGTGGGCCAGATTTGAAGGTTACATTTATGGACCATAAACGTTCTGTAGTTCATATTGCTAAAGATGCTGGAGAGAAAATAAATAGTATGTATCATGGCGAATTAACAGCCGATATGGATGTGCTTATTGCAGGTGCTATTCTTTGCGATGTAGGAAAACTTTTGGAGTATGTATTAGATGCTAATGGAAAAGCCGTTCAAGGTGATTATGGGAAGTACGTTCGTCACCCATTTTCAGGAGTATCTATAGCAGAAGAGGCAGAAGTTCCTTCTGCAGTGTTGCATATTATTGCGACTCATGCTGGTGAAGGAAATATGGTAAAAAGAACCACAGAAGCTTATTTGGTTCACCACGCCGATTTTATGACCTTCCTTCCATTTAAGGAACGATTAATTATAGAGTAATTATTGAACTCAGATTATTAAGACTTGAGGATAATATCTTCAGGTCTTTTTATTTTTTAGCTTATGGATAAAGATTTTTATCAATCGGTATTCGATTTAGTAAAATTAATTCCTAAAGGACGTGTTTGTACTTATGGACTAATTGCTCGTAGTTTGGGCTCTCCACAAGCAGCAAGAGTAGTGGGGTACGCTATGAATAAATCGTTACAAGCCGATGGGGGTATTCCTGCCCATAGAGTTGTTAATCGATTAGGAATGCTTTCTGGTAAGCACTATTTTTCGACAGAGACTAGAATGCAAGAATTGTTAGAAAAGGAAGGTCATAAAATAATAAACGATCAAATTCAGAATCTAGACAAAGTTATTTGGAATCCTTTACTCGAATTGGATTAAATAAATCGTTTAATTTGTTTAAATAGTTCTTCTTTTGCAATAGGCTTGGTAACAAATCCGTCACATCCAGCATCGAAAGCTTCGTTTTGTTCGGTAGAGAAAGCAAAAGCCGACTGAGCAATAATAGGTAACTCAGGTTTCATTTGTTTAATTATTTTTGTGGCTTCTAGTCCATCTATCCCGGGCATATTAATATCCATTAAGACAATATCTAGTTTATTATTCTCGCAAAAATCGATGGTATCTCCTCCGTTGGTTGTATGGAAAAGGTTGATATTATATTTGCTGAAAAGAACTTCTAAATATTGAAAACTTGTGGAGTCGTCTTCTGCTACTAAGATATTAATAGATCTATCTGTTAAATTAATTTTAGTTTGATTTGAACCCTTCTTTTTGTTATGACTTGTTATATAAGGTATTGTAAATGTAAATTCGGAACCTTTCCCTTTTTCCGATATTAGTGTTATTTCCCCACCAAGGAGTTCGACTAAGCCTTTGGTTATAGATAAGCCAAGTCCAGCACCTTCATAATTCTTGCTTTTAGAAAAATCACTTTGGTAGAATCTTTCAAAAATATATTCTTGATTCTTTAAGTCAATACCTATACCTGTATCGATAACAGAGAAAATAATGTTAGATTTGGTGATAGAGTAAGAGCAGACTATATTCCCTTTAACTGTAAATTTAATAGCATTATTAATTAAATTAATAAGGATTTGGTTGAGTTTTCCACTGTCGGAAATAATTGTGCTTTTGTTATCTTCCAACCCAAATTTCATTATTAAATCTAATCCTTTTTCTTCAGCTTTTGTTTTTATTAAACTTTCAATATCTTTTAGCAGGTGATTAAGAATAAATGGTTTTAAATTTACAGAAATACTGCCTGCTTCAATTTTAGAAATATCTAGAACATTGTTGATTAGGCACATTAATCGTGTTCCACTATTGTGAATAATATTTGCATATTTTAATACAAATTCAGGTTCTAAATTTTCTTCTCTTAATAAATCTGCAAATCCAAGAATACCATTTAAAGGTGTTCGAATTTCGTGAGACATATTTTGTAGAAAGGCTGTTTTTAGACGGTCGCTTTCTTCTGCTTTTTCTTTTGCAACAACAAGGGAATGTTGAGCTTCTTTGCGTTCGGTGATATCTCGGAATGTTCCTATTCTTCCTAGTACGTTTTCGTGCTCGTCTAGTAGCGTGCTCGAGCTAATTTCTACAGGTATTCGTTGCCCATCTTTGGAAACAATATCAACTTCGTATAAATTGGTTTGATAGGTTTTTAGACCTGAATTATAGATATCTTTAATTTTCTCATGAAAGTCGTTTGCAATACCGTCGAAAAAACTTCGACCAATAAATTCTGAAGTTTTAAATTTTGTAATTTCTTCGAAAATAGGACTTAGATAGGTAAATCGACTATTTGTATCTATCATAAAAACACAATCGGTTAAGGCTTCTGTTAGATTTCTGTATTTTTCTTCACTAGCTCGTAGCTTTAATTCGCTTTGCTTTTGTTTGCTAATATCTCTTACAATAGTAACTCTTATTGGTTTGTTTTTATAGATAATTTGTAATCCTTGTACTTCTATGGGAAACTCTGTACCATCTTTTTTTAATCCTACAGCTTCATATGCATCGGAATAATTACTAAGCATTCGTTCAATTATTAGTTTTTTGTATTCGTTAGTTACAATGGTTGTGCCTTCCATGCCTATTATTTCTTCTCTGCTGTAACTAAACATTTCTTCGGCTGTTTTGTTGCAATCTATACCAACTCCATTATTTGAAAAGAAGATTGCTTCATTAGTGATATTTGCTAGTGCTTTGTATCGATTTTCACTTTCTAATAATTGAAGTTTGATTTGTTTCTGCTTCGAAATATTGTAAAAAGAACCCATAATAGCAGGTTGATTATCCCAGATTATAGGTTTTGCTGTATATTCAATCCAAACAAGAGATCCGTCTTTTCGTTTAATTTGTTCCTCATATATACTAATAACTTTCTTCCCTTCTTGACGTTTTAATCCTCGCTCTTTAATCATTTCTTTATTGTATGCTAAATCCCAAAATCT
>Ga0256827_10003402_pt1 | contig 10077 bp, 9 predicted proteins | sample CV84metaG_FD_185977 | JGI IMG/M metagenome (GOLD analysis project Ga0256827, IMG submission 185977) | Hydrothermal vent microbial communities from East Pacific Rise, Pacific Ocean - CV84 | ecosystem: Environmental > Aquatic > Marine > Hydrothermal vents | place: Pacific Ocean: East Pacific Rise...
GGGTTTGAAGTTGTCTAAAAAGTCCACTCTCTTTAAGCCATGTTAAATCTTTCATCACCAGTTTGGAACCCGGCAATATAATCTGCTCAAAGCCCTCTAGGTTGATGTTGTTTTGTATAAACTCTAAGGAGACATCAGGGTTGGCGATGAGGGCTTCAAAGTCGTTGTAGTTGCTCATGGTGGGGTAGGCTATAACTCCTATACGTTTGGCGTTTGGGTTTGATATTTGCTTATAGTTCATGAGGGATTGTGAGTCTTCAAAACCTAAATTAAACGCTAAGTAGGGAAGTACGCCCAAAACAGGAATCTTGAACTCCTCTTCTATAATGCGTATGCCTTCATCAAAAAGAGTTAGGTCTCCTCTAAACTTGTTGACGATGACTCCTATGACATTGTCTCTAAGCTGTTGGGGCAAGAGGTTATACACTCCCCAAATAGAAGCAAAAACTCCACCTTTTTCTATGTCTGCTACCAAGATAATTTTGCTGTTAAACTCTGTAGCTATGTAGATGTTTGAGAGGTCTTTGTCCATAAGGTTTAGCTCCACAGGGCTTCCTGCTCCTTCTGCTACCACACAATCATAACGTTTATCTAGGTATTCAAATGCTTCTTTTACTGCTGGTTGTAGGGTCTCAATATCTCGGTAGTATTCTCGTACATCTTTTGTGGCAATGGTTTTTCCATTGACGATAAGTGAAGCAGAGCTTTTTTGCCCAGACTTTAGTAAAATAGGGTTCATATGGTACGATGTGGGTAGGTTTAAAACTTCTGCTTGGAAGTGTTGGGCTACGGCTATTTCTGAGTTATCATCACATACTTTTGCATTGTTAGAGACATTTTGTGCTTTAAAGGGTGCAACAGTGTAGCCTATCTCTTGAATGATTCTAGCTATAACGAAAGTAATGGTAGATTTTCCAGCGTCACTTGATGTTCCGAATATAGATATATTTTTCAGATTACAGCCTTTTTTTTTCTGTTTTAATAATAACTCAATATAATAATTTTGAAATTATATAGAGTTATTCTATATTGAATGATTAAAAAGGATATTTATTGTCAGAACAAGAAGTAACAAATTATGAGCGTGACCTATTTCATCAAAAAGAAGAGGTACATAAACAAGAAGTGAAAGCGTTAAAGAAAGAGATATTTATATCTAATTTAAAGGCGTGGATGATTGGGATACTTTTAGTAGCAGAGGTTATATTTGTAGCCAGTCTATTTAACAAGTCTGGGATGTTTTCAGATGTAGAGGCAAGTGGAAAATCGGTGGCAGTTATTCGTTACAATAAACCAGTAACCGAAGCATTTACAAATAGAATTATGGAGAGAATGGATACTATAAAAGATGATGATGCTTATGAATCTGTACTCTTTATAATGGGTTCTCCAGGTGGTTCACCAACAGCTAGTGAAGAGCTTTCTGAATACTTAAAAGCTTTTCAAAAAGATAAAAATATTACCATGTATGTAGACTCCATAGCTGCTAGTGGTGGGTACTATATTGCTTCTGCTGTGAAACCTTTAATTGCAAATAAAAATGCCATAGTCGGTTCTATTGGGGTGATTATGCCTCACTATAACATGGGTGAACTTGCAAAAAAAGTGGGAGTAGAAGAGGACTTTATGGCAGCTGGAAAGTTTAAAAAACCTATCTCTTACTTTGCCAAAATAGACAAAGAGAGTAAAGCGTACATGACAGAACATCTACTCAAACCAACTTATGAAAACTTTGTACAGTCAGTGGCAGATAACCGTGGTTTAAAAAAAGAAGATATTCTTCCTTTTGCCGAGGGTAAAATATTTATAGCCAATGTTCCAGAAATACAAGGTATTTTGGTAGATGAAATCTCTTCTCTTTATCATGTAAAAGCAAAAATCCGTAAAGATTTAAACTCTACAGATATTAACTTTGTAACCATATCTATGGAAGAGAAACCTTCATTTGCTTCGATGTTTAAAGTCAAAGTAAATGTAGGTTTAGATGAGTTAACTAAGGGTATAGAACTTCGTTAATCTTTTAAACGAAGCCATAAAAGCCCTATGTATTCATGTAGGGCTTGTTCTGTTTTATGTATTTGTTTGGCATGGATGATACTTTTATCATACAGGTAGTCATCATTACATGGAGCAGGAATAGGGTGTAGCCCCTCTTTTTGAAAAAGTTTCATGGCTCTGGGCATATGGTAAGCAGAGGTTATGAGTATAAAAGGGTTATTTGTTATACGTTTTTTTAAAGCCATTGCCTCTTCTTTTGTATCTCTTGCTTTGTCTTGAGTAAAAATTTGTTCTTTTTTTATGCCAGCATCTTCTAATAGTTTGGCTGTTATTTTTGCATCGGAGGCACCTATTAATGAGTATCCTGAAGTGATAATTTTTAAGTTTTTATTTTGATTATAGAGTCGTATGGCTTCCCATGCTCTATGCTCTCTATCACCTCCTAATAGTAAAATATATTGAACATTGTTGGGTATTTTTTTTAGCTGATGATACTGTTGTACTAATGGTTTCATAAGAAAATTTGTCACAGGAGAGGAGCTTATAAATAAAATCCATAGAAATGTTACAATGGTATAAATAGTAGCTTTTTTTATCTGTTTCTTATATATAAACCACAATACCATAAGAAGTAGAGCCATAGCAATAGGTAGAGGCATTAAAAAAAATGATATACCTTTTTTAAGTAAAAAACTATATTCCATATCTATTTTAATCTCCTATCTAATCCTAAAGTTACTTCATAGACTTCATCACAAAAAGAGGCAAGGTTTTGTCCTATAATGCCTGTCATATCTACAAATTTTCGGCTCTCTTTATCCATTGGAATAATACCTCTGTTTACGTCGTTTAGAACAAAAATAATGTTAGCGTTATTTTGTGATATGTTTTCTAGTTGTGCTAAAAGCTCTTCCTCTGTTTTATCAAGATTATTTAATAACCACATAGAGATGCAGTCTATTAAATAAGTTTCATCGTTTTTAATAACCTTGGGTAAGTCAAAAGACTCCTCAATAGTTGTAAATAACTCTTGACGCTGTTGTTGATGCTTCTCTATGCGACTATGCATTTCACCATCGTTGTAGCTATTGTTGTAGGTTGCTATGTAGAAAGGCTTTTTATTTTTAGAGAGTTCAAGTGCTTTTTTTTCAGCCAACAGACTCTTACCTGACTTTTGTCCACCGTAGTATAAAATTTTCATCTATTGTAAAAACACTTCTACTTGTTTGGTAATGTCTGTTTTACTTAGTCCATTTAAAAACCCGTACGTTAATGCTCCACCAGCTCCGACTCCCTCTTTGGCTTCACCCTCATCGTAAAGCTTTAGAGCAGGGTGAGTGCTTAAAGCAAAATCAAAGTCTGCATAGTATGCATTTATGGGAAAACGTAAAAGTTCTAAAAGAGCTTTAATATCTGACTCTTTATCTTCAGCCACCCATTTGGTGGTACAAAGAGAGAGGTTAGAACTCTTCATTGTGCTACCCATAAGTTTTAACATTCTATCAACAATAAGAAGTACACATGCCATTTGTGTTCCTCCTGCTAAAACCAAAGGTATTTTGTTGTTTAATCCTAAAATAAACCCAGCATTAAATATAAGCATGTTGTCTGACACTTTAGAGAGTACAGTAAATATATCATCTTTATGTTCTATGTTAGAGAGGGCAAGTTTTAGAGTGTTTTCTCTGACATCTGTTGGCACATCTTTAAATGAGCTAGAGAAATGCTCTTTTACTTTATGTTTTAAACCGATGGCAGTTGCCATGGCTGTAGTTGTTCCAGAGGGAACAGACTCACCTAAAATGATGTACTCATCTTTACAGACATATTCTTTCCCAAACTCTACACCTTTTTGAAAGAGTTCTTGAGCATCTATGTTGGCACTTTTTGCAATGTTTTGGCTAGGTTCTATGTCAAAACCATGAAGTTTAAAGTAGTCTACTTTTGGTTTTACTTCTAAGCCTAAGTCTAAAAGTTCTATGCGACCATAAGGGGCTAAAAGGTGTACGCCACGGGTGATGAGTGCAGGAGTGGGAACACCTTTGGGTGTCTCTGCGATGTTTTCTAAGCTTCGTACTTCTCCTGTTGTGACAAATTCGGAGTCTAAAGTAGGAGTTAGATGAATCATCCCTGGAATTCCAGCTTGGGTTATGCCTGATATGTTGGCTGTTTTCGTGTTGCTAAGAGCCAACATAAAGGTAGCTCTTTTACCTCGTAGTGACTCAATAAAGTCTATATTTCCGATTATTGGTTTTATCATACTTATTCTCTTTTTTTTTAATACGGTATTATACTTGTATCGGCTTATATAATGAAAAGTAACGCTATTTGTATCATTTTATATGTTCCTTATAGAGAGTAGAGGAAAAAAATCTTATACATATAGAGTCATACGTTGTGTTTTTAGTTAGCGTAAGCTATAATAATCACAATTGACTATAGGAGAAACTTTGAGGTTTAGTATTTTATGCAGAGTTATGGTGTTGTTGTTATTTTTATCTACAATCACATTTGCTGCAAAAGTAAAACGTTCTGCATGGGTAAAAGGTATGAGTTTTGAGACCTACCTTCAAAAGCATAATGTACCAAAAACTATTTTAGATAAATTAGATGAAGATGACAGTCTTATTGTATCTGATGTAGAAAATAGTCGAAGTTACTATGAGCTTATTGCCAGTACAGGTGTACTTTTACAAGCACTTATTCCTGTGGGTGAAGAGTTACAACTTCATCTGTATAAGACACATAAAGGTTATAAATTAGAGGTAATTCCTATTGAGTATCAGGAAGATACTTATGTTACTCTTATTAAGATAGAGAGTAGTCCTTATGGAGATATCGTTAAAAAAATCAAAAATAGACGACTAGCAAATGAGTTTACACGTCTTCTTAAATATAGTGTAAATTTTAGAAGTATTAAAAAAGGTGACCCTTTGGCTATTGTATATACCCAAAAAATGCGTCTTGGACAGCCCATAGGTGTACCAAACATTAAAGCTGCCATGTTAGAAACATCTGGAAAAAAACATTATGTTTTTAAACATACAGACCATAAATATTATGATGAAGAGGGTAAAGTTCTTATAAAAAAATATATGAGAAAACCTCTTAATCATATACGTATTACTTCTAACTTTACCAATAGACGTTATCATCCTATATTAAAAAAGTGGAAAGCCCACCATGGAACAGACTTTGGTGCAAGACGTGGAACACCTATTTTAGCAGCAGCTGATGGGAAAGTTATATTTGCTGGACGAAAAGGTGGATATGGAAATGTTATTAAGATTCAGCATAAAGATAATTATGTAACTTTGTATGCTCATCAAAGTAGATTAAAGGCAAAACTAGGTCAACATGTATCTGCTGGGCAAGTTATAGGTTTTGTAGGAAGTACAGGACGAAGTACGGGTTCCCATTTGCACTTTGGACTTTATAAAAATGGACGAGCCATAGACCCGATGCGTATGGTAAAATTTTCTACAGATGGGTTAATAGGGAAAGGTAAAAAAGAGTTTTTAAGAAGAAAAAAGAAATATACAAAAATAATAGATGAACTTTTTAAAAATAACATGCCCTCAAAAGTCTGGAATACAGTCAATGATATTGGTGTCTCTCCTAAGATGAAGAACTACTATCAAAATAGAGGATGGTAATGAAAAATAGTATAGAAAATTTTAAACTTCAACCATTATTAGAAGCAAATTTTGTTAAAACGGCTTTAGCAACGTACAGACAAAATGGTGTTGAAAAGTCTTGGGAGATAGTAGAGTCACACGATTCTGTGGCTATTTTAATCTACCATACAGAGAGAAAAACTTTTGTTTTAGTAGAGCAGTTTAGACCTCCTCTCTATCATAACAATGGTGATGGTATGTCAGTTGAGTTGTGTGCTGGAATTTTAGATAAAGATATTTCAGTAGAAAAAATAGCTCAAGAAGAGGTAGAAGAAGAGTGTGGTTTTGCTGTCTCTTTAGACTCTATAGAACGTATATCAAGAGTAAACTCTGCTGTTGGTACAGCAGGGACGACTCAGATAATGTTCTATGTTGAAGTAGACGAGTCCATGCGTGTCAGTGAGGGTGGTGGCATAGATGATGAGATGATAGAGGTTTTAGAGCTTCCTGTTAGTGAAGCTAGAGATTTTATGTTTGATGAGTCTATTGCTAAAACGGCAGGGTTGATGTTTGCTTTTATGTGGTGGTTTGATAGGTTTGAGTAGGGTAATCTACGGTGTGTCGGCTGAAGCCAACCCTACAGCTTCAACCTTTAATTTAGTTCGGAACCTGTAGGGTTGGCTTCAGCCGACAAATAACAGATTACGAATCTTTTTTAAGAGCCTCTGCAATCAATTCCAACGGATTTTTAAATATTGTCTCAACCTCTGCATTGTTTAAGGCTTCACTTAACTGTACCCTACAAGCAGAACACTCAGCACTTACATAGTGAGCTTTGGTCTCTTTTATCATCGCTGCTTTTGGTTTCCCTGCTGCTTCTGCGAAGTGGAACTTCTCTGTCTGCATGGTCACCCCACCAAAACCACAACATCTATCTGATTCACTCATCTCTACCATAGGGTAGTTTGGAGCCAAAAGGTTACGTGGTTGTTTGTAGATGTTTTGAACTTTTTTAGCGTGACATGGGTCATGGTAGGTAACCGTTGTGTCAAAAGTTCCTTTTGTTTTTAGAATCTCTTGTAGATTGGTGTTGTCATCGAGCCATTCGGTCGCCATGAAAATCTTTTCAGTTACTTTCTTAGCACGTGCTTCCCATTCTGGCATATTATGGTTTTTGAAAAATACTTGCCAATCATGTTTGACCATAGCAGAACAGGTAGCTTCTGGTATGAGCATGGCATCACACTCATCCATAAAGCTCTCAAAGTACTCAATGTTGGCTTTGGTCATACGCTCTACTGAGTCAACTGCTCCTGTAAAGTAAGCAGGGGCTCCACAACAGAGTTGCTCTTTTGGTATGAAGATGTCAATGTTTAACTCTTTAAGTATTTCAACTAAACTTTCACCAATTCCTAAGTAGTTGTAGTTTCCTAAACATCCTATAAAGAGTGCTATACGGATATTTCTCTTCTCTTGCACAGGAGCTGGTATCTCTTCTGGATGTGAGTTTAAAAAACTTACTTTAGAGAGAGAAGGGATGAGTCTTCCTTTTCTCATCATCGGCATAGAGAATCTGGCACGAAGTCCTCGACCTTTTTCATCTTCTGCTAAGGCACAGGTTTTGAACATAAATCCAAATTTCATTACAATGTCCATAACTTTACGATGCTCTAAAAGGTAAAAAGCAATACGTTTAAACCATGCGATTCCAAATTTATCTGCCAAGTCTGCACGTACTTCTTCTATGACCATGTCGGTAGGTAATGAGTTGGGACAGACCTCGGTACATGCTGTACAGAGGAAACAGCTTTCAAAAATATCTTTGGCATTTTTATCCAGCTCTAGGTTTCCTGCTTGGTACTGTCCAAGAAGGTCAATGAATCCACGAGGAGAGGTTACTTCATCGGCATTTACTTGGTGAATGGTACAGACGGGAATACACTTTCCACACTTTACACAGTCGTCTGAGGTGGCTTGGAAATTGAAAATATCTTCTGGTTTTTTTGTCATTTTGTTTCTCGTAGGGTGTAGTCCCCGACTACACCGTTAAATTTATGTTTTTATTTTATTTAATATTTTTATTGGTGTAGTCGGGGACTACACCCTACAGTTAAACGGTCTTAGAAAAAGCTTTTTTGCTTTGTGCATACTTTTTCATGTAAGCATCAAATGGCATTGCTATGTTTCTAATGAGTAGGGTTCCTGTGGTACTTACAGATATTTTATCGTCTGTTATGGTTACCAACTCTGCTTCTATGAACTCTTGTAGGGCTTCTAGTGCGTCAGCGAAATACTCTTTAAAGTTTATGTTATGCTCTTTGTCTACACGATTCATATCTATAGAGAAGTTTGCCATAAGCTCCATGATGACAGCTTTTCTTAGGAAGTCATCATCATCTAAAACCACACCTCTTTCAAAGGGGAGTTTTCCTGCATCTAATCGTGCTTCATACTCTTTCATATCTTTGGTGTTTTGAGCATAGTAACGCTCACCTTCACCGATGCTTGTTAGACCTATTCCTACCAAGTTTGCTCCACCTCTGGTGGTGTACCCTTGGAAGTTTCTATGAAGTTCACCCTTCTCTATGGCTCCAAAAAGTTCATCTTCTGGTTTAGCAAAGTGATCCATACCCACCATTTTATATCCGTGTTTCTCAAAAAAATCAATGGTGTATTGAAATATTTGTAGTTTTACATCAGGAGTTGGTAGGGTAGTTTCGTCAAACTTACGCATGGTTTTCATGAGCCAAGGTACATGAGCATAGTTAAAGACAGCAACTCTATCAGGGTTGAGCTGAGTAGAGAGTTCCAGTGTCTTTTTAAAGGTCTCTAAAGTTTGGTATGGAAGCCCATAGATGAAGTCAGTGTTAATTGAGTTGATTCCATATTTACGTGCCAGTTCAACAGCATTTTTTGTCAAATCTAGTGGTTGCACACGGTGAATCTCTTTTTGTACTTTGTCATCTAAATCTTGCACACCAAAGCTAATTCGGTTAAAACCATGCTTTTGAAAAACTTTCATTTGATCTTCATTAAAATATCTTGGGTCAATCTCACAAGATATTTCGGCATCAGCACTCCAGTTAGGGAATTTTGATTTGATGTAGCTAACGATTTCATCAAGTTCAAACGCTTTATAAAAAGTTGGTGTTCCTCCACCAAAGTGAAACTGAATTACTTCACGGTTTGTGTCTATATGTTTGGCTAAAAGGTCAATCTCTTTTTTTAGGTACTCAATATAAAGGCTTAGTTTCTCTTCTTTTGATGTAAAGACAACATTACATCCACAGAAGTAACAAGCACTTCTACAGAAGGGGAGGTGAACATATAAAGAGAGCTTTTCTGTTGAGTTTTCAAGGAACTCTATGTATTTGTCATATTTAAAATCGTTGTTAAACTCTAAAGCTGTAGGATAAGAGGTGTATCTAGGTCCTGGTTTAGAGTATTTTGAAAACTTCTCAAAATCTATATTGCTCATCTATTTTTGTCCTTTTTTATTACGGGTTTAATTATTGGCTATCACGGTGTTGGTCAAGCCAAACCATGATTCCTTTTTGTGCATGAAGTCTGTTTTCTGCTTCTAAGAAAATTTCATTAGCATGTTTTTCAAATATCTCTTCACTTACTTCATAGTCACGGTAAGCAGGGAGGCAGTGTAAGAATATAGCATCTTTTTGTGCCAATGACATTAAAGAAGCATCAACCATATAGCCATTAAATGCTTTTACTCTCTCCTCTTTTTCATCTTCTTGTCCCATGGAGACCCATGTGTCTGTTGTGACAACATTGGTTCCTTTTACAGCAACTTTAGGGTCATGCCCAAAAGTAATGACAGCACCACTCTCTTTTGCAAACTCTAATGCTTTTTCAACAATATCTGGGTCACACTCATAGTTTTTTGGTGTAGCAACTCGAAGCTCAAAGCCCATTTTTGCAGCCAACATTAGCCATGAGTGAGTCATGTTATTTTTTCCATCACCCACATAGGCCACAATAGGGTTTTTAACACCACACTCTACCATGGTAAGATAGTCAGTCATAAGTTGAACAGGGTGGTAAGACTCTGTTAGTCCATTAATAACAGGAACTTTAGAGTAGGCTGCAAACTCTTCTATTTTACTGTGTGCAAAGGTTCGTATCATGACCATGTCAACCATACGGCTTATAACTCTGGCTGTATCTTTCATCGGTTCACCACGACCTAACTGAATGTCGTTAGATGATAAAAAGAGTCCAATACCTCCAAGTTGATAGATACCTACTTCAAAACTTACACGTGTTCGTGTTGAGCTTTTTTCAAAAATCATTCCCAATGTCTGTTTCTCTAAATAGGGTGTAAAGTTTTTTACTTTTGTCTCTGCTTTGATTTTTTGAGCAAGGGCAATCATCTCTAAAAGTTCTGTTTTGGTGAAGTCTTTGATACTTAAGAAGTGTCTCATTGTGAGTTCCTGTTGGATTTACT
>Ga0256827_10003403_pt1 | contig 10074 bp, 8 predicted proteins | sample CV84metaG_FD_185977 | JGI IMG/M metagenome (GOLD analysis project Ga0256827, IMG submission 185977) | Hydrothermal vent microbial communities from East Pacific Rise, Pacific Ocean - CV84 | ecosystem: Environmental > Aquatic > Marine > Hydrothermal vents | place: Pacific Ocean: East Pacific Rise...
AGCTGTTTTGGTGGTTTTATTATTTGTAGTTTCATTTGCAGTAGAACTAATTTGTTTAGATGTATTTTTATTTGCAATTACTTTATTGTTGGTATTTACATTTTGTTTTGTGTTTAAAACTACCGATGGTTTATTTATATTATTAATTGGTTTGGTTGTAACAGTTTTTGTTACAGCTTTTTTTGCAATAATATTTTCTTTTTTTGTATTAATAGTTTTTTTCTTCTTTTTTGTAACTGCTATATTATTAGTAGTTTTATTTTCTTTAATATTTGTGCTTATATTATTATTACTGTTTTTGTCAATAATATTTGTAGTGGAGTTTTTAATATTTTGATTTTCAGCAATATTTTTGTTTATATTTTTATCAGGAGTATATAAAAATATAATTGTTCCTATTATAGATATAGCAATAAGTGTACTTGCTACTTTAAAATAAGTAGCTTTAATAATATTGCGATAATACATTCGCTTTTTTATTGCCTGTTTCACCGAAGGAGATGGCGTAATCTCCATTGTTTCAAGATTATCTCGAAACAGATTATCGATATTTTCTAAGTTCAAATTCATAACAAAATCTCCACTTTTTGTTTATAATTTTTTTCGTTAAATTCTTTTTTTTTAAGTTTTTCAAGAATTGTTTTTTGCAAATATTTTCTTGCTTTAAACAATTGTGTTTTCGATGTGCTAACACTTATATTTAATTCAATAGCAATATCTTGATGTGTATATTTTTCGAAAACATAAAGGTTGAAAACTAATTTATACCCTATCGGTAGTTCTTTAATTAATTGTAATATTTCTTCTTGCGAAATAGGGTAGTCCACTTCGTTTTCTTCGCTGTTATAGCTTAATAAATCAGTATTTTCATTATCTATATCAGTAAATAAATTATGTTTTTTATTATCTCTAATATGAGTTAATGCTGTATTAACAACAATTCTCTTTATCCAAGCAGAGAATGAATTAACAGTATTAAAATCATATTTTGATATTTTTGTAAACACTTTTATAAAACTTTCTTGAAGTATGTCTTCGGCTTCGGAAATGTCTTTTGCATAGCGTGCACAAATACCGAGCATAGCAGAAGAATATAAGTCGTATATCCTCTCCTGTGCATAGGATTTTCCTCGTTTGCAATCAGAAATTATGTTAATATCTAAAGCCATATTTACATTAATAACACATATTATATATAAAGGTTGCCTAAGTTATTATATTTTTTGAAAAAATAAAAGGCCTATCAATTTGATAGGCCTTTTAAATTATTTGTAAAGTTTGTTTGTTACTCTACTTTAACATTTATAGCATTTAATCCCTTAGGACTTTCTTCTATTTCGTAACTCACTTTGTCACCTTCGTTAATATTGTCAATTAAACCTGTTTTGTGTACAAATACGTCTTTACTACCGTCGTCTGGTGTGATAAACCCAAATCCTTTAGTGTTATTGAAAAATTTTACTACTCCGTTACTCATAATTCATTATTTTTTAATTTATATTAACTACAAAGTTAATACTTTTTATTTTCAAACCTAATTTTTTTTTATCTTTTTACATAATATACAATTACTTATGTTTATTAATATTAATAATTATTAGGTTTTATGTTTTTTATATATCGTATTTCTATTATTTTAAAATAGTATATTAGCTTTTCTTTTCGTATTTATATTATTGATATTAAACGCTTTACATTTGTATTGGCTGTTGCAGATTTGTTGTTTTTGTTTATTGTAAAAAATAATTAACAAAAGTATTATGTGGTTTAATAAAGAAAATTATAAAATTTTATAAAAAGAATTTATTTTGTATAGTTTTATTATTTACACTAATTATCTTTGTAAAATGCATCAAGTAACACAAAATACAAAACAAATTACTTTAGCAGGATGGGCATCAATAATTTTTAATTTATTGTTGTTTATTTTAAAATATTGGGCAGGTATTGTTTCGGGTTCTGTTGCTATGATTGCTGATGCTTGGCATACTCTAACAGATAGTATATCTTCGATAATTTTGCTTGTGGGAGTAAAAATATCAGAAAAAAAACCAGATGCAAAACGACCTTTTGGATATGGCAGAGCAGAGCTTATTTCTTCTATAATTATTGGGGTTTTGTTAGCAATGATTGGTTTTAAGTTTTTTCACGAAAGTATTTTAAAATTAATTAATGGTGGCGAAGAAACTTTTGGTAAAATAGCAATAATTGTAACAGCTATTTCTTTGGTAATAAAAGAATTGATGGCTCGGTATTCTTTTTTTATTGCAAAAAAAAATAATTCTGTTGTTCTAAAAGCCGATGCTTGGCATCATCGTAGCGATGCAATATCATCTTTAGTTATTTTGATAGGTATTTTTATTTCGCCTTATGTTCCTTACGTTGACGCAATTCTTGGTATGTTGGTTTCAGGTTTCATTTTTTATACTGCCTTCGATATTTTTAAAGAAGCTGTTAATCCTATTCTTGGCGAAAAACCAAGTAAAGAGATTATAAATAAATTAAATAAAATTAGTAATTCTGTTTCTGATATCGATGTTAAATTACATCATATACATATTCATAATTATGGAAATCATGTAGAACTTACTTGCCATATTGTGTTACCTGCCGAAATGAAATTGTCTGAGGCCTCAGAAATTGCTGATAGGATAGAAGCAAAGATTTATAGCGATTTAAATATTATTGCAACAATTAAAAAAGAACCGGAAAATAATTGATAATTATCAATTATCAATTATCAATTATTAATTATCAATTACTAATTAGAGCTTGTCTATAAAGTCTGATTTCTGCGTTGTTGCTCAAAATCCAAATCCTCAAATACCTTAGTATTCTGCGGTTTGAATTTCTCACAGGCTTTGAACTCGAACTTTATAGTTCAATCTCTTGACTTTATGGACAGACACTAATTATCAATTATTAATTATCAATTATTAATTACACATTACTAATTGTTAATTACTAATTAGAATTAAGTATATTTGTAGTCTATAATCAACATTAAAGGTAATTAAATATAACATATGACAATAAAACATAGAATATCATTTTTTTTAATTTTATTTGGGTTTGTTGCGTTATCTCAGAATGTAAAAATTAATATAGCCCCTATAAACATACACGAAAGTATACCTAGAGTAATAGGTTTAGATTTTGAAAATTATATAAAAAACATGCATAGATTAGAATGTGGAGTTGCATATTATTTTTCCACTCCACAATATTCAGGCGATGGAGAGTACGAAGGACTAAGAATAAGAATGTCGTATAAATTATATTTAAAAAAAGATATTCAATATCAATCTTATTTTATAGCACCATCAATATATTATTTACACACAAGTGTTCCTGAATATGATGAACCTTTTGTATATCAAACAAAAGGGATTAGAAATGCTTTTGGTTTTGGATTAAGGTTTGGGTATCAAAAAATATTGGCAAAACGATTAATTATTGGAGCATATCTTAATCCTATATTGTATTATAACAATATTTATAAAGAATTTGATGATGGGTCTAAGCAAGATTATTACAAAAATACTTTTGAAGTAGAAATAGGAGTATGTTTTGGTTTTATTTTTGGAAAACTTAATAATCACAAATAATGTATTTTAAATCAGTGGATTAACTCCGTTGAGGCTTTGCTTTTGCTAAACTCGTTTCTCGTTAGCACTAGTGACAGTATCCTTGATTTAATGACATTAACAGGTAAAAGAAATTAATAAGCTTTCATAAAATTAAATAAAAATTGTTTCAAAAAAAACAAAATATTAATAACTTGCAATTCAGAATATCAACGATAAAAATAAGCATTTATTATTAATAATTTAACCAAAATGGATAAACAATTTGCAAAGGATATTAAACTTGGTTTAACAAACAAAAACAAATTTATACCCGACCGTCAATATTACGACGACAAAGGAAGTGTTTATTTTCAAGAACTTATGTCGTCGTCGGAATATTATGTTACTGATAGCGAATATGAAATTTTTGATAATTACAAAACGGCATTATGCGAAATTTTTACAAAAGATACAAAAGAATTTAAAATTATAGAATTTGGTGCAGGCGATGCTTTAAAAACAAAATTGCTTTTGCAAGAATGTGCAAAATCTCATAAAACAAGTTATTTTCCTATAGATTTTAGCAAAAAATATCTTAACGATATGGAAAAAGATTTTGCTGAAAATTTACCTAATATTGAGATAAAAACAATTAATGCCGATTATTTTGAAGCATTAGAATTACTTGGTAAAGACGATAAATCACGCAAAATAATACTTTTTATTGGTAGTAGTTTGGGCGGTTTAACCGATACGGAAATGGATAATTTTTTTGCAAAATTATCAAGTTTACTAAACAAAGGAGATATTTTATTTTTTGGTTTCGATTTAAAAAAGAAACCAGAAATTTTATACAAAGCATATCATAACACTTGCAAAAATTGGTGTAGTTATTTGCTGCAACGAGTTAACAAAGAGTTAAATGCAAATTTAAATTTAACTAATTTTGAATATTACACAACATATAATCCCGAAAACGGTAAATTTAAATGGTATTTTATTAGCAAAAAACAGCAAGTAGTAGATATAAAAGCCATTAATTTAAAAATTAATTTTGAGCTTGGAGAAGCTATTTATGTAGGGCAATCGAAAAAATTTAGTATTGCCGAAATACATGATATTGCAAAAAAATATAAGTTTAAAGATTTAAAATTTTATTTTGATAAAAAGAAATATTTTACTGATGTTGTTTTTATAAAATAAGATATGCCTTATATCCGTAGGTTTAATTTTAAAACATTAATAGTCAGGGCTTCACTATTTAAAATAAAGTGAAACTGATTAGTATTTAACAACTTATAAACTAACAGAGTGAAACCCTGACTTGCGGATTTAAGGATATACTAAAACCACATAAATTTCCGAAAAGCTAAATGAATTGAGTATAAAAAAGCAAGTATTTTTATTTACAAGAGCAAGTACTTCGCATTCTCAAGTTTTTTTATCATTTTTGTTGTTTAAAAAAAATAAAATGAAAAATCGAAATTAACAAGTTCGTCTTAATCGTAGGATAATTAAAATATCCCAATTGGGATTAAATTTATAGAAAAATGAATAACATATTAAAAAAATCGTATCCATATTTATTAACAGTTTTGTTGTTTTTTGTACTTGCTTCGGCATATTTTCCTCAAACATATCAAGGCAAAGAAGTAGCAATGCACGATAAAAAAACATGGCAAGGAATGTCTAAAGAAGTTAAAGATTTTGAAAAAGAAACCGGAGAAACTTCGCTTTGGACAAACGGAATGTTTGGCGGTATGCCAACATATTTAATAAATACTTATGCTCCGCATAACTACACAAAATATGTAAATAAAATTATGCAACTTAATGTAAAACTACGTCCGGTAAGTTTTGCATTACTCTATTTTCTAGGGTTTTACATTGCACTTTTAGCTTTTAAATTCGATAAATGGCAAGCCCTTATAGGAGCTTTAGCTTTTGGGTTATCATCATATTTTTATATAATAATACAAGCCGGACACATAACAAAAGCAACAACAATAGGATATATGCCTCCAATAATTGCAGGTATTTATTTGGCATATAACGGCAAACGAGTTTTAGGAACAGCAATAATGAGTCTGTTTTTAGCTCTTCAACTTATGAATAATCACCTTCAAATAACATATTACACAATGCTAATTATTTTGCCAATGATAATTGTGTTGTTTATTGATTATGTAAAAGAAAAAAAGATTAACGATTTTGTAAAAAGTACTCTTGTTTTAGCAGTGGGCTTATTTTTAGTGATAGGAGCAAATTTTGAATCACTTTACACAACCTATCAATATGGCAAATATACTACTCGTGGAAAATCTGAATTAACCAACGATAAAGCAAACAAAACATCGGGCTTAGACCGTGATTATGCTACAGATTGGAGCTATGGTAAAATGGAAACTTTCAATCTTTTAATTCCTGATTTATATGGTGGTGCAAGTGGTGGCGAATTGTCTGAAAAATCAGCATCTTTCGAAGCCTTATCTAAACTTGTGAAACCACAACAAGCAAAAGATATTATTAAACAATATCCACTATATTGGGGACCACAACCAATGACATCGGGACCTGTTTATATTGGAGCTTTAGTTATTTTCTTATTTGTGATGGGTATTTTTCTTGTAAAAGGACCTATTAGAACTTGGCTTATTGTTGCCACAGTGCTTTCAATAACTTTGGCTTGGGGTAAAAATTTTATGTGGCTTACCAATTTCTTTTTCGATTATATTCCTGGATACAACAAATTTAGAACAGTTTCTATGACCTTAGTGATGGCAGAATTTACAATACCTCTTTTAGGTATGTTTGCTTTGCGAAATATAATTTCTAAAAAAGTTACTAAAGAACAAATTATTACTGCACTAAAATATTCTGTTGGCATAACAGCCGGAATTATTATTATTTTTATGATAAACCCCGGATTTTTATCTTTTGAAACAGGAACAGAAGCAGACTATTTTATGAGAATGTTCGGTATAAAAGACCCTAATCAAGGACGACAATTAACCGATTTATTAGTTCCTGCATTATTAGAAGACAGAGCTTCTATCTTTAGAAGTGATGCTATAAGGTCATTGGTAATAATTTTAATAGGAGCTTCTGCAATTTGGTTATACATTAAAGAAAAACTAAAATTAAATTATTTGTATGTTGTTTTGGCTGTTGTAATAGTTTTCGATTTATGGTCGGTAGATAAAAGATATTTAAATAAAACACATTTTGTTTCTAAAAGAAAAGCCGAAGTACCTTTTAAACCAACAGTTGCCGACAATGCAATTTTAGAAGATAAATCGCCAGATTACAGAGTTTTAAATTTAACTGTAAGCACTTTTAATGACGCTTCTACTTCGTATTTTCACAAGTCTATTGGTGGTTATCATGGTGCAAAAATGAAACGATATCAAGAACTTATAGAATTTGCTATAAGCCCTGAAATATCTCAGTTTTATCAGATATTACAAACAAACCAAAGTCAATATGCAGTAGAAGATGCATTATCGAATTTAAGTGTATTAAATATGTTGAATACCAAATATTTTATTCTTCAACCAGACAGAGCTCCGCTAAAAAATTCTTACGCAAATGGCAATGCTTGGTTTGTTGATAACTACAAGCTAGTTAAAAATGCCGACGAAGAACTTGCAGCGTTAAAAGATTTTAAATCTAAAAACACAGCAATTGTTGACGAAAGATTTAAGGATAATTTGTTTGATATAAAAAACAGTAATTCTGGAAGTATTGAACTAACTGAGTATAAACCTAATAAACTTACATATAAAACTAAGGCAGAAACAGACCAATTGGCTGTTTTCTCAGAAATTTATTACGACAAAGGTTGGAACGCCTATGTTGATGGTGAAATTATGCCTCATTTTAGAGCAAACTATGTGTTGCGTGCAATGCGAGTGCCAAAAGGCGAACACAAAATAGAGTTTAAGTTTGAACCCGAAAGTACATTTTATGCTTCAATATCAAGTGTTAGTTCAATACTTTTAATACTTTTAGTTTTTGGAACTTTCTTTTTAGAAATATCAGGAAATAAACTTGTTAGAAAATTCGATAAATAAAATATGAAATTATCGCTAATAATACCTGTTTATAATCGTCCTGATGAGATTATGGAATTACTCGACAGTTTGACAAAACAAACTGAAAATAATTTCGATATAATTATTGTTGAAGATGGTTCAGAAATTAAATGCGATAAAATTATAGAGGACTATAATCATAAACTTGATATAAAATATTTTTTCAAACCAAATTCGGGTCCCGGACAAAGCCGAAACTATGGTGCAGAACGTGCCACAGGCGATTATGTTATTTTTTTAGATTCAGATTGTTTAATTCCGTATAAATATATAGAAGAGGTAAACAAAGAATTAAATAATAATTATGTTGATTGTTTTGGCGGCCCCGATAATGCACACTCTTCTTTCACTAATATCCAAAAAGCCATAAACTATTCTATGACATCTTTTATTACAACAGGTGGAATAAGAGGGAAAAAGAAAGGTTTAGATAAATTTTTTCCTCGTAGTTTTAATATGGGTTATTCTAAAAAAGTTTTTGAAAAAACAGGAGGCTTTGGTAAAATGCGTTTTGGCGAAGATATTGATATGAGTTTAAGAATTATAAAACTCGGTTTTAAAACACGCTTATTCGATAAAGCTTTTGTTTATCACAAACGACGAACAAATTTCAGACAGTTTTATAAGCAAGTTAATAATTCAGGTATTGCAAGAATTAATTTATATAAACTCCACCCCGAATCGTTAAAACTTGTGCATTTTTTACCATCGGTTTTTGTTGTGGGAATGGTATTTTTAATTTTATTTAGTCTGTGTATTCACTATTCGTTTAGTTTGCTTTTTCTTGCATTAGTGCTTACAATTTTTATCGATTCGCTTATAAAAAACAAAAGCGTTCCTGTTGCATACTACTCTGTAATAGCATCGCTAATACAATTAACTTCTTATGGATTAGGATTTATAAAATCATTTTGGAAACGTATTATTCTTAAAGAAAAAGAGTTTTCGGCTTTTAATAAAAATTTTTATAAATAGGGTCTGCTGAAAATCTCTGAGGTGCATTAGATTTTTATTCATAAAGTCTAGAAAAATACAAGCCATATCATTTATATTTTGATATGGCTTGGTTTTTTAATATAAATTTTGATATTTAATCATCAACACCAAATTCTTCGTTATCAACATAAGGAGTTTTTCTTCTGCCTGTAATAGAAAGTATTTTACCCGATACAATACCTGCGATAATAGCAATACCAATAGTTAAACCAATACCTGCAAGTTGTGCACTTACGTTGATATTAGGAATAACAACAAGAGCAGCTAAACCACCAAATAATCCGGGAATACCGTGTAGGTTAGAAACACCACAAGTGTCAATAAGTTTTAAACCTTTTTCTAAACGAGATTGAACTAAAGCAAATCCCATAGTAGAAATAGCTCCTGCAACTAAGCCAATAACTATTGCTTCGGCAGGGCTTGCTGTGTTACAAACAGAACCAATTGCAACACCACCGGCAAGCGATGCGTTTGCTATATCGGCAGCATCAATTTTGCCACGCAACCAAGTTGTAAATAAGTATGTTATTATAGTAGCACCACTCAATGCAAGAATTACATTAACAGCAGTGTGGGCAACTTCATTCAAAGGAACTAAAGCCGCACAGAAACTTGGCCAAAATACCCAAAGTATCATACTTCCAAGCAAAGAGAATCTATCAGAAGTAAAATCTGCTTCAATTTCTGTATTAAATTCGTCTTTTGTTGTCATAGAAATTGCAACACCAATACCAAATATAGCACCAAATGCGTGAATTACAATTGAACCACCAACATCAACAAAACTACCTGACTGAATAAGTCCAAAACCATCGCCAAGCATAATATATTCGTTTAGCATATATGCAGGAATAAATAATACTCCTAACAAAATGTATTGCCACATTTTTAATCTACCAAGAACTGCACCGGCAGTAATAAGTAAACTTGCAGCGGCAAATTCCGATAGAATTAAGCTATCAATTTCTGATACTTTTTCTGTTCCGAAAATTCCGCTGTTTATTAATAAAATGTAAGCGGGAATAGAAACACTAACAAGTAAAAATGTAGCAGTAATAGCCGAACGGCCATATTTGCGTACAAATACCATTAAAAAACCAAAACCAAGTAATAACATAGCCATAATATGTATAGCTCTGTAATACTTTTGTCCGTCTGATAGATTTTGTATTGTATCCATCATGTTAGTTTGAGCAACAACTTCGGTTGTAGCTTCAGCAACACTTTCTTGTGCAATTGCACCCATTGGACTAATCGCTAAAAACAAAAACAGTAGCGGTAAAATCCATTTTAAATTTAATTTATTCATCCGTATATTTTTTTAAATTAAGTAATTATTGTACGAAAGTAAGTAAAATACCTATTCAAGATTTGGTTTAATACTTATTTTTTATGTGTTTTATAACATTATTTTT
>Ga0256827_10003404_pt1 | contig 10073 bp, 5 predicted proteins | sample CV84metaG_FD_185977 | JGI IMG/M metagenome (GOLD analysis project Ga0256827, IMG submission 185977) | Hydrothermal vent microbial communities from East Pacific Rise, Pacific Ocean - CV84 | ecosystem: Environmental > Aquatic > Marine > Hydrothermal vents | place: Pacific Ocean: East Pacific Rise...
CCCAAGATGAAACATGATTTTCTTCAACAAGTTTTAACAATTTTCTTTTGCTCATTATTGTGTAAGTCATATTTAAACGAGCAAATTCAATTTGTCTTGGTCTAACTTTACCATTTTCAGCAAGTTTATCTAAAAACCAATCGTAAAGTGGTCGATGAACTTCAAATTCTAATGTGCAAATAGAATGTGTAATACCTTCAATATAATCTGATTGCCCATGAGCAAAATCGTACATTGGGTATATATTCCATTTGTCTCCAGTACGATGATGAGTAGCTATTTTTATACGGTACATCAATGGGTCTCGCATATGCATATTTGGCGAACTCATATCAATCTTAGCTCTAAGCGACATTTTACCTTCCTCAATTTCGCCATTTTTCATTTTCTCGAAAAGCTCTAAACTTTCGTAAACTGGACGATTTCGCCAAGGACTTTCCTTTCCTGGTTTGGTAGGTGTGCCTTTATATTCTGCAATTTCTTCGGCAGTTTGCTCACAAACATATGCATCGCCAGATTTAATTAGCTGTGTAGCAAAACCGTAAAGTGTATCAAAATAATCTGATGTGTAAACTGGTTCGTCATTCCATTTAAAACCAAGCCATTTAACATCTTCCATTATAGAATCTACATATTCAGTATCCTCTTTTGTTGGGTTTGTATCGTCGAAACGCAAGTTTGTTAAACCATTGTATTTTATTCCTAAACCAAAATTTAAGCATATTGATTTTGCATGTCCTATATGTAAATATCCATTTGGCTCAGGAGGAAATCGTGTTAAAATACTTTCGTGTTTTCCTGTTTTTAAATCTTCTTCAATTATTTGTTCAATAAAATTTAAAGATTCTTTTTTCTCAATATTTTCTTCTTTGATACTCATTTTTCTGACGAATTATTTTGAAATGCAAAGGTAATAATATTTAAAATTAAAAATTCATTCCTTGAAATGAATTTTCTTTTTTCATTTTATTTCTAATTTTATCTGTAATTTCAAAGTTTTTTAATCCACCCCAACGTGGTGCAATTAGCATGTCTTTTGGCGACTCAGACGAGAAACGTTCAAGAATTATATCAGGTCTTAGGTTTTTTAAAATTAAAATAACTTCATCAACATATTCATCTACTGTGAATAGTTTAAAATCATTTGGGGTTTCGGCAAATTCTTTTGCCATTTTAGTTCCTTTAATGATTTGCAGTTGGTGTAGTTTTAAAAATTCAATAGGTAAATTGGAAACTTGTTTTGCATGGTTTATAAAATCAGAACTTGTTTCGTCTTGTAATCCAATTATTAAATGTCCACCAAGATGTATGTTATTATTCTTAAGTAAATTGTAAGCGTTAATTGTATCTTGGAATGTATGACAACGATTAATTAATTCTAAAATCTTGTCTTTAGTTGATTCTATTCCAAGTTCAACAACTACATAATATTCTTTAGCTAATTGAGCTAATAAATCTACAACCTTTGTATTAATAGTATCTGGTCGTGTAGAGATTACTAACCCAATAACTTTTGGGTGCGATAAAGCTTCTTTATATAAACTTTCAAGACGTTCAATACTATCATAAGTATTTGTGTATGCTTGAAAATATGCTAAATATTTTTGGGTTTTATACTTGGGTTCAAAAAATGCAATACCTTCGTTTAATTGTTGTGTGATAGACTTTTTGCTAGAGGTATAAATAGGATTAAAAGTATCATTATTACAATAAGTACAACCTCCTCTACCTTTTGTGCCATCGCGGTTTGGGCAAGTAAACGCACCATCAACAGAAATTTTTTGAACTCTTTCGCCAAAAGTTTCTCTAATATATTTGCTGTATGATTTAAACGGTTCTTGCATATTTTTATAAATGAAAAAGACTGCTTTAAAACAAAAGCAGTCTTTAAATTTTATTTAAAACAATTTACTCTTTTGGAGCAAAATCTTTTAAGATTTCTAGATTTTTTTGAAACTCTGCAGTTACAGTATTTATTTTTTCTTCGTTATCTTTAAGAGCTTTTTTGTATGCTTCTTCGTAATTGTCAATGTCATCACCTTCGGCTAAAGCTTCTTTCTCTTTTTTAACTTGATTATTAATCTTGTTCATTAAATCGTAATATTCACTACCTATACTTTCAAGTTTTGAATATTCTGATTTTTCTTCGCCTGTAGCTTCCGTAGAAATTTTACCATCAGCATAGAAATCTTTAAAAGTTTCATTAAAATAAACTAATTTACTGATACTAGCGTTAACATCTTTTCCTGCATCTTCTTTTTTGCAAGATGTTAAACTTACAATAAGTATAATTGGTATATATAATAATATTTTTTTCATTGTTCTAAATTTAAAAATTAGTTTTTAATTAGTTATTCTTTCAAGCCATTTAACCATAAATAGCATCATAAACATTGACATAGCAGTTGCTCCAACAAATACCGACCATGTCATCCAAATAGGAATACTTTCGTATAGAATTGCACCAATAAATAATAATTGATTACCAGCAGCAGTTGCTCCTAACCATAAACCTTGCATTAAACCTTGATATTGAGGTGGTGCTACCTTAGATACAAACGAAATTCCTAGAGGACTAATAAATAATTCTGCTATAGTAAGAACTAAATATGTACCCATTAATAAGAATGGCGTTACTTTTAGCGCATCATCAAGTGGAGTCCCACCTTCTTTCGGATTCATAGTTGCAAAATCAGGTAATCCCATAGAACCAATTGTCATTATAACAAATGCAGTTGAAGCAATACCCATACCTATTGCAATTTTTTTAGGTGTTGATGGCTCAATTCCTTTGTTTTTTAACCATCCAAATAATCCAACAATAATTGGAGTTAAGAAAACTACAAAGAAAGGATTCATAGATTGGAATAATTCGGCACCTTCAATTTTGACACCAAATATTGTTACAGCCATTGCACTTAAATCTGTGTAATCTTTAGCAAAGAAAGTAAGTGTAAGCCCATTTTGATGGAAAGAAAACCAGAAGAAAATAACAACTCCAAATACTGCAAATAATGCATACATACGTTGTTTAACTTCTTTTAATCCCATTACTGGAGCATCACTATTAGCTGCTGCTTCTTTACGTTCTTTTGAACTTTGAGGATTTGGGAAAAATTTCTTATTCATTATCCATACAATAAAAGAAATACCCATTGCTAGAATTGCAACAGCAAAAGCATAATGAAATCCTGTAACAAAAATACTTAAATATTCAGAAGCAAAATCTTTTAAATTACTTACTGTTCCATTTAAAGAAACAGCATTTGCTAATTCTTGGAATTGATTGGTTGGGTCTAAAGCAAAAAGTTTTTCTACTCCTGCTTGAGCTTGGTCTAAAGCTCCTGTGCCAACAACTTTTGTTGTTTCAATTGTTCCATCAACTTGTTGATGACAAAGAGCTGGTAAATTTGCGTTATATTCAAAACTATGTTTTCCTAACCACCAGTTACGAACACCTACAGCTGTAAACGGAGCAAAGATTGCACCTACATTTATAAACATATAAAATAAAGAGAAACCAGAATCTCTCATTTTTTCATATTTTGGATTGTCGTACATTTGACCTACAAGAGCTTGTAAGTTTCCTTTAAAAAGTCCATTACCAAAGGCAATAATAAATAATGCAGCTAATGTCATTACTAATAAAAGTGTTTTGTTTTCAGCAGTTACTTCCGATGGAATAGCCATTAACATATAACCTAATGACATAACAACTAAACCTGTCATTATTGTTCCTTTATATTTTCCTGTTTTATCAGCAATAATACCACCAACAAGCGATAGTACATATATTAAAGCATAAAATGTAGAATAAATATAACCAGTATTCTCTCCGTCTAATCCAAATTTTGCTTGAATAAATAGGGCTAAAATTGCCATCATTGTGTAAAAACCGAAGCGCTCTCCCATATTAGCAAGGGCTGCAGCAATTAATCCTTTAGGATGTCCTTTAAACATATAATTTGTTTTTTTAATTAATAATTTTCAAAGTTTACAAATATAAAAATCTTTTTTATTTTTAAGATTATTTAAGTAAAAATTTACAGTTAATCAACGATAATATTAAAAAAATAAAAATAGTATTCTTTTCTTTTATTTATAAGCAACCAAACTAATATCTTTGCGTCATTATGTACGTGTTTTTACTTATTTTAAAAGAAATTATTAAACTATATTTTTACCATGAGAAAAATAATCATTATTAACCTGTTATGTATTAGTATGTTCGCGTTTTCGCAAACAAGTTATGATACAAGGTTAAATGTGAAATATTCTGAAGAATATATCCAAAGTTTATCAGTAGAAAAACTCAGTTCATTAGAGTTTAGCTTAGATAATGTATATTTATTAGAAGATAACTTTGAAAAAAATGAAAATTTACCTGAGTTATTTAGAATAAATAATTCTACTAAGGAAATAATAGAAACTCCTTTATCAAATATTGATTTTAATAATTTTAATATTCTGGAATACAGTTATGTACAAAATTATAATACAAGAAATTATTATAAAATAGGTGATACAGGAAAAACACTTGTGATTCTTTCTATGAAAGAATATGTTACTAAATTAAATGAATACAGAAATCAATAAGAATTTATGAAAAAGATTACGTTATTTATATTTATAATATCAAGTTCGATATTATATTCTCAAACCTACGAGATGGATGCTGTTGCAGGGCAAATAATAAACACTTGCGGTGGTACTTTTTATGATTCGGGTGGGCCATCAGCCGATTATTCAATTAATGAAAACTATACTGTTACTTTTTGTTCAGACCAAGCAGGATCTCAAATAAGTTTTGATTTTGCAATATTTGATTTAGAGAATACTTGGGATTTAATTGATATTTATGATGGAACAGGAACTAGTGGAGTTCAGCTAGTATCAGCAGGTTCTGGAACAATTTTGCAAGGTCAAATTATAGAATCGCAAGGGAGCGGTTGTTTAACTTTTGTTTTTACCTCTGATGGTTCTGTTACACACGCAGGCTGGGATGCTGCAATATCTTGTACATTCCCTTGTCAAGATTTTACAGCAGATATTGTAAATACTAGTGAGCCATATTATAGTGGTGATACAATTCGTTTATGTCAAAATACACCTTTAACTTTTACTGCTGCAGGAACATACACAAATAATAATGTAAATTATACTCAAGATGATGCTACTAGCACATTTCATTGGGACTTTGGTGATGGAACAGATACAACAGGGGTTGGGCTTTCTACAGTAAGCCATAGTTTCCCAGAAGGTGGATATTATGTTTTTTTAGATGTTACAGATGTTAATGGTTGCGATAATACAAACCTAATAATGAATACGATAATGGTTTCGACAACACCATTATTTACAGGAACAGATATTACTGATACAATTTGTCCTGGAGAAACAATAAGTTTTACAGGAACAGCAAATACAAATGAATGGAATCAACCACTGCCTGCTGTAGTAGGAGATACTACATTTTTACCCGATGGAAGTGGTGCTTCTTATGAAACATCTTTAACGTATAATTTTTTTACTCCAGGAGCAACACTAACTGATGTTAATGATTTGGGTAGTATTTGTATGGACCTGGAACACTCTTATGCAGGTGATTTACAAATAAGTATAATTTGTCCTAATGGACAGGAAATGATGTTGTTTGATGGATTTGGAAATTCAAATATTGGAAATGAATTTCTTGGTGAAGCAACTGATGGCTCTTCCACACCAGGAACACCATTCACTTATTGTTGGGATCCAACAGCTACAAATGGAACTATGGAAGATGTTGGTGCAAATCCTCCAACCTACTCATATACAGATAATGATGGAACTGTTGTTACAAATCATGTTTATATTCCTGGAGGAACTTATGCTTCTTCTGGAAACTGGAACGATTTACTTGGTTGTCCGTTAAACGGAGATTGGACAATACATGTTATTGATAATATGGGGTTAGATGATGGTTATATTTTTGCATGGACTATAGATTGGGATTCTTCGTTAACAACAGGTTTATGGACTTTTGGTAATACATATGATAATACATTGTATTCATGGAGTGGACAAAATATCACAGGGCAAGCTAATGGTAGTGGAACAGCAGTGCCAACTACTACCGGTGGAACAGAATATTATACATTTTCTGCAACCGATGATTTTGGTTGTGTTTATGATACAATATTACCAGTTTATATTTATCCAACAAATAATCCAGGTTGTTGTCTAGCACCAACTCCAAATGCTGGTGTTGATGATAGTATTTGTGGTTTGTCAATTCAATTAAATGCTACATTTTTTGATGCTACAAATAATGGAATGTGGACAGCAATAGGACCTGGAACTGTTACATATGACGATGCAACATCAAATACTGCTGTAGCAACAGCAGATGTTTTTGGAACATATACTTTTACATGGACAGAATTTAATCCTGCTGGTTGTCAAGCATCTGATACTGTTATAATATATTATTATGATGGTGCTGATATTTCAACAACTACTACAGAACCTTTATGTTTTGGTGGAAGTGATGGAACAGCTACAGTTGTTCATAACACAACTGTTGATGCACCATATACTTATGCTTGGGATAATTCACAAACAACACAAACAGCAACAGGATATGCTGCAGGTACATTTAATGTTACTGTAACAAATGTTCATGGATGTACATCAACAACTACTGCTATTGTTACTGAACCAACTGAATTAACATCAACAACATCTGCTACAGATGTAAGTTGTTTTGGCGCAAGTGATGGAACAACCACAGTTGTTGCACAAGGAGGAACAGCTCCTTATACCTATGCTTGGTCTGATGCTGCATTTCAAACAACAAGTACTGCAACAGGTTTGCCAGGGGCAACATATGTAGTGCAAGTTACCGATGCAAATGGGTGTACTACAGCAAATACTGCAACAGTAAATCAACCCGCAAATGGTTTAGGAACAAGTATAAGCAGTATGAATATTTCTTGTAATGGAGGTAGCGATGGTGATGCAACAGTTACTGTTAGTGGTGGAACAATGCCATATAATTACTTATGGAGTAATGGTAACCTTACTGAAAATGGACAGAATTTATTAGCTGGTTGGAATTATGTAACAATAACTGATGCAAATAACTGTTCAATAAGTGACAGTGTGGAAATTACAGAACCAACAGCACTTTCTTATACAGTACAATCTACATCATTATCGTGCGCAGGTTCTAATTCTGGTAATATTGAAATTACAATTTCAGGAGGAACACCTTCGTATACATATTTATGGTCTAATGGAAGTACTGATGCAAATCTTTATAATATTCCTGGTGGAACATATTCTGTTACAGCTACAGATGCAAATAATTGTAATATTGTAGCTAGTAATATTGAACTTACAGAACCAAACCCTGTAGTTGCAACAATAAATCCATATATGAGTACTATTTGTTTAAATAGTAGCCAAGATTTACATAGCTCGGTTGCTGGAGGGAACTCTCCTTATACATATTCTTGGAATACAGGTGAAACATCAATGAATATTACAGTTTCTCCTATTGATACAACAGAATATACATTAATTGTAACTGATGTTAATGGTTGTTCTAGTTTACCAACTACAGCTACTGTAAATGTTAGAGCACCTATAACTATTACAGCAACAGGTGATGAAATTGAAATTTGCCCAGGTGATCCGCTAAATATTATTGTTGATGCACAAGGTGGTAATGGCCACTATTATTATACATTACAAGATGGTACAGCTGTAACTGATAATTTTGTGGTTTATCCAAATCAAACAATGACTTATATTATAACTGTTAGTGATGATTGTGGTTCTCCAATAGCAAGTGCTGAAGTTGATATTGCAGTTTTAGAGAATCCTCCTTTAAGTTTTATTCCTGATATTCATTATGGATGTCAACCATTAAAAGTGCATTTTAGTGAACAATCCATTGATGAAGGGCAGACTTATTTATGGGATTTTGGTGATAATAGCTCATCTAATTTAGGAACAGATAAAAATCCTGTTCACATATACAATAATTATGGAATTTTTGATGTAAGTTTAACAGTAACATCTATTGATGGTTGTAAATCATCGCAACATATTGCAGATTTAATAGAGGTGTATAAATTACCAGAAGCTAAATTTAATGCAAACCCTCCAACGGTTAGTGTGCTTAAGCCAGAGGTATCATTCTTTAATTATTCTATTGATGCAGAAGATTATTATTGGAGTTTTGGCGATGGAGATTCATCTATGTCATTTAATCCTGTACATAATTATCCGGAAGTTGCTGATGATTATAATATCTCGTTAATTGTTGTTTCGGAAAACGGTTGTAGAGATACAACATTCTCTTCTATCCGTGTAAACGAAGTAACTACTATTTATGTGCCAAGTGCATTTAGTCCTGATAACGATGGAATAAACGATGAATTTATTGCTGTTGCCTCAGGAATACAACTTGATAGATTTGAAATGAAAGTTTATAATAGATGGGGAGAAGTAATCTTTGAATCTGATGACCTTTATAAAGGGTGGGATGGAAAATTAAGGAATGGAAAATATGCAAGTTCTGGCACATATTACTGGATGGTGGTATATGTAGATAACACTGGAATTGAATATGAAAAATCTGGTAATGTAACTGTTATAAGGTAAAAATTAGTTATTAAACATTTAAAAACTTTGATTTAATTTAGTTTAGGTCAAAGTTTTTTTTATACCTTTATTGTTCTAATAAAACTAGAATGAAAAATAAATTATATACACTATTGTTACTTGTATTTGTATCATTATTAACGTATTCACAAGGAAGTTATGATGGCTTAATTGAAAAAGGGAAATTCAGTAAGGCATATAAAAAAGCATTAAAAAATTATAAGAAAGATAAAAATACAGTTTTGGTAAATTTCGATTTATCAGTTTTATATAATATTAATGAATTTAAGAAATTTAATGTAGATACAGCATATTATTATGGAGAGAGAGCAAAAGAATTATTTGCAAATGTTGATGAAAAAGAACTTCAAAAACTACAAAAGAAAGAAATAGATTATACAGTATTAAAAAACCAAATAATTAGAACTTGCGAAAATGCCTTTCAAATATCAAAACAAACTAACACTATAAAAGGATATGACTATTATATAAAACATTTTATATTTTCTTCTGAATTAGTTGAAAAAGCAACAGATTTAAGAAATGATATAGCATTTAATAATGCATGTAACGAAAATACCATAGAAGCTTATCAGAAATTTATAGATACTTATCCTTTGGCAAAAGAAATATCAAGAGCAAAACAAAAAAGGAATAAATTAGCATTTGAAATAGCAAAAGAAAAGAATATAATTGAGGCATATCAAGAGTTTATTGATAAATATCCAAATGCAGAAGAAATTGAACAAGCAAAAGATTTTAGAGATAATTTAGCTTTTAATGAAGCAGAAAAAATAAATACATCTAGTGCTTTTGAGGTGTTTTTAAGAAAATATCCCCAATCAAAACTTTTTAATAAAGCTCAATTACAACATGATAAATTATTTTATCAAGAAACTGTAAACTTAAAAAGTATAAATAGTCATTATGATTTTATAAGAGCTAATAAATCTAACAAATACATAAATGAGATTGCAAAAAATCTTTTTAAACTAGCAAAACAACAAGATGAATATTATGCGTATAAATTTTTAATAGAAGAAATGCCAAAAACAGAAATTACTGATAGTGCTTGGTTCTATTTTTATAAATATTATACTAGAGATGGGAAAATGGATACTTATAGTACGTTTTATTATAAATATTACGATAGTTTTCCATATAAAGAAATGTATAAATACGATAAAAAAGCATCTTATGTTGGAGAAAGACTTCTTAAAGAAACTACTATAGATATTGATGAATTTATTGAGTATATAAAACATGCACCCGATAAAGATTTACCTTTTTCAATAGTAAAATCATTAGTAATTAATAGTATCAAGAAAAAACAATGGAAAAAAGCCTTATCTGATGCTAAAAAATTTGAAGCATATTTTAATAAGCAAAATAAAAAATATACAGAGTTTATTGAAATACTATCA
>Ga0256827_10003405_pt1 | contig 10072 bp, 6 predicted proteins | sample CV84metaG_FD_185977 | JGI IMG/M metagenome (GOLD analysis project Ga0256827, IMG submission 185977) | Hydrothermal vent microbial communities from East Pacific Rise, Pacific Ocean - CV84 | ecosystem: Environmental > Aquatic > Marine > Hydrothermal vents | place: Pacific Ocean: East Pacific Rise...
CTTTGCCTATCATGGCTGTTTTAAAGAAGAACAAATCATCGGAACCAAATTCAGCGTCGATCTGTTTTTAGAAACGGACACAACCCTTGCTGAAGCATCGGATAACCTGGCTGATACGATTAATTACCTGGCAGTGTATCAAACCATCAAAGCCGAAATGCAAACCAAGTCGAATCTGCTTGAGCATGTTGGAAGAAGAATATTACTCAGGGTGAAAGAAGAGTTTCCTGCTGTTGTAAAAGCAAAGTTGAAGATTAAAAAGCTTAACCCGCCTTTGGGTGGTAAAATGGATTTTGTAGCCTTGGAACTGGAATTATAATTGAAACCTTTTTTAATAAAAAACTAAAGAAGTCAAAATTTTTGTAAATTTGCAGTCCCAAAAATGCTGGTACCGTGGCCGAGTGGCTAGGCGGAGGTCTGCAAAACCTTAGACGGCGGTTCGAATCCGTCCGGTACCTCTAAGTATAAGTAACTTATGAAATGAAAAACTGCATATTTTTCATTTCTAGTTACTTATTCATAATTGGTTTAATATCTGAAATCAATATTTCCAATGTTTTTGACGGTTTGTTTACTAATTGTTTACCAATTAAACAAACGTCAATATGAATACATCAATTAAAATTGTTCTCAAGTCGGACTATGTCAAAAAGGATGGCACAATCAACGTACGGCTAAGATTAACTATTGACCGACGGGTAAAATATTACCCTCTTAATATCTATGTACTACCTAAAAACTTTGCTAATGGCAAAATACTTCGTGGTGACCCGGAGTTCTCCAATAAAAATCTTCTAATTGATAAATTTAGAATAAAGGCTAACAAAATAATATTCGATTTTCGATTAAATGATACGCCGATTTCTTTTGAAACTTTCGAGCGTGATTTTTCTAATAAAAAATATGGCAGTAAGTCGTTCTTTGACTTTGTGGATAGCCTCAGATCATCATTAGCTGGCAAGTTAAGCCCGGGAACTTTAAAAGGTTATTTAGATTTATCAAATAAACTAAAATCTTTCAGACCTGAGTTGCGTTTTAACGATATTGATATGAAATTCATTAATCAATATGAATTGTATTTGATAAAAGAAAGGAAAAACAATAAAAACACCGTTACTAAATCAATGAAGTTCATTAAAAGCATTCTTAACAAAGCTGTTATGGAAGGGATAATAAAGGAAAACATCTTTGATAAAATTACACTTGGAAGAACTGATGGACACCGAGAGTTCTTAACAATTGATGAACTTAATTTATTGAACAAGTTGTATTATAAGAATGAACTGAAACCAAACAGGAATAATGTTCTAAGATATTTTCTTTTTAGCTGTTACACCGGGTTGAGATATTCCGACATTAAAAACTTTAGGTTTAGAAACATCAAAGACAATAAATATATTTCAATTAAGATGCTTAAAACAAAAGAGTATGTTATTATTCCACTTAATGAAAAGGCAAAACAATTACTACCCGGTAAAGGTTTTGATCCCCAACCTGTTTTTAAAGTACTTTCCGATCAACCTACTAACAGGTATTTAAAAGAAATAATGATGGTAGCCGGAATAAGGAAACATATTAGCTTTCATTGTGCGCGGCATACATTTGCAACCATATCTAAATCATTCGGACTTGAATACGATGTAATAAGCAAAATATTAGGACATACAGATATTAAAACAACTAAGGTTTATGCTCGGTATGAACTTTATCATTTAGAAAAAGAAATGGAGAAATGGAATTAAAGGAGGCTGAAATTTAGTATTTTCGTTCTTTATCAAAAAAATAACCATCTCAATAACCATCAATGTTGAAATTTAAAGAAAAAGCAAATCTGATTTGGCAGATTGCTGATTTATTAAGAGGCGATTATAAACAGTCTGACTACGGAAAAGTAATTTTACCATTGACTGTATTAAGAAGGTTGGATTGTGTCTTGAAACCAACAAAAGAAAAAGTTTTAGACTATCTGCCAAGAATAAAAGATAAATCTGATAGTGCAAAAGATTTAATTCTAAACAATGTTGCAGGTCATAATTTCCATAACCGAAGCAAATACGATTTTGAAAAACTAAAAGCAGAACCTGATAAAATTGCTGCAAATCTCAGAAATTATATTAATGGATTTTCTGCAAGTGCCAGAGAAATAATTGAATATTTCAATTTTGACGATCAAATAGAAAGAATGGACGACCCAAAATCTGATATTCTTTTTCAGGTTGTAACCAAATTTTCAAGCATCGACCTTGCCGATATGGATAGCATGGAAATGGGCTATGTTTTTGAAGAACTGATCAGAAAGTTTGCAGAACAATCAAACGAAACCGCAGGAGAGCATTTCACACCTAGAGAAGTTATCAAATTAATGGTAAATCTTTTGTTTATTGCCGACAGCGAAACATTAACAAAAGAAGGAATTGTAAAAACACTTTACGACCCCGCTTGTGGAACTGGAGGAATGCTTTCGATTGGAGAACAACACCTGAATAGTTTTAATAAAAAAGCAAAACTCGAAGTTTTTGGGCAGGAGATAAATCCTGAATCGTATGCAATTTGTAAATCAGATATGCTGATCAAAGGGCAAAATCCTTCAAACATAAAATTCGGAAATACATTTACTGTTGATGGACTGGAAGATGAACATTTTGACTATATGCTTTCAAACCCACCATTTGGTGTTGATTGGAAAAAGGCACAAAAAATCATCAAAGCAGAACATGAAAACAAAGGCTATTCAGGGCGTTTTGGAGCAGGATTGCCAAGAATAAATGATGGCTCGTTGCTTTTCTTGCAACATATGATTTCTAAAATGAAATCGAGCGGAACAAGAATAGGAATTGTTTTTAATGGTTCACCTTTGTTTACCGGACAGGCGGGTAGCGGAGAAAGCAATATCAGAAAATGGATTATTGAGAATGACTGGCTTGAGGCCATTATTGCAATGCCCGACCAACTTTTTTACAATACCGGAATTGCAACTTACATTTGGATTCTGAACAACAAGAAAAGCACGGAACGAAAAGGCCTAATTCAGTTGATTAATGCCACGGGGCAAAAAGATGAAGAATTGGTTGCAAATGGAGAAATACCAATTAATCGATTTTGGGTTAAACAATTGCCTTCTTTAGGCAATAAACGAAAGAAGATAGCTGAAAAAGAAGACCTTAAAGATATGGCTGCCGATAAAGCAGGAATCGAATTTATAACTGAACTTTATGGAGATTTTGAAGAAAACGAATTTGTAAAAATCTATCCCAATGACTTTTTTGCATACTGGCGAATTACTGTTGAGCAACCTCAAAAAGATGAAAATGGAAAAATAATTAAAAACAGTAAAGGACAACCAAAAGCTGACACCAGTTTACGAGATTATGAAAATATTCCGTTTTTGAAATTGGATGAGCACAAAAAACTTGTCCCAGAAACCATTGAAGAGTATTTTGAAAGAGAAGTAAAACCCAATTTACCTGATGCGTGGATTGACCACAGTAAAACCAAAGTGGGTTACGAAATTAATTTTACAAAATACTTTTATGAGTTTAAACCACTTCGCTCTTTATCAGAAATAAAGGATGAAATATTGAAACTGGAAGAAACCACAGTCAATCTTGAAAAAAAGATATTGGACTAATGGAAAGATACGATAATTACAAAGACAGCGGTTTTGACTGGATTGGAGAAATTCCTGAACATTGGAATGTGAAGAAGTTGAAATATTTAGCATTTGCTAATCCCAGCAATATTGATAAAAAGAGCAAGAAAGAAGAAAAGGAAGTTTTCTTATGCAACTATGTTGATGTTTATAAAAATGACTTCATACATAGAGGTATTAAATTTATGAAAGCGACTGCAAGCGATAGTCAAATTGAAAAATTTAAATTGGAAAAAGGAGATGTTATCGCAACAAAAGATTCTGAAACACCTGATGATATCGGAGTCCCTGCCCTTGTTACTGAAAGTTTTGATAATGTAGTTTGTGGTTATCATTTAACACACATCAAACCTGCTGAAATAAAAGGAGAATTTTTGTATCGTTTTTTTCAAACTCAATACCTAAAATCATTTTTTGAAGTTTCAGCTAATGGAGTAACAAGATTTGGCCTTGGAGTTGATAAAATTAACTCTGCATTTATTATTGAACCACCATTCAAAGAACAAACCGCCATAGCCGACTATCTCGACCGTAAAACAGCCGAAATAGACGAACTCATTTCACAAAAAGAGCAACTGCTCAAACTCTACGAAGAAGAAAAAACAGCCATAATAAACCAAGCCGTTACAAAAGGAATAACCCCTGATGTTAAAATGAAAGATAGTGGTATTGATTGGCTGGGCGAAATCCCTGAACATTGGAAAGTGAAAAAGTTGAAGTATGTTATTTCAAAAGCAGGTAGTGGAGTAACTCCTCGAGGGGGTGCAAGTGTATATTTAACTTCTGGAGTTCCTCTTTTGAGAAGTCAGAATATTCATTTTGATGGGTTACGACTTGATGATGTTGCATATATTTCAGAAACAACACATAACGAAATGTTGAATAGTAAGGTTTTTCCAGGCGATGTTCTCCTAAATATTACAGGGGCATCGATTGGAAGATGCTTTTATATTACTGATGAATTAGGCGAAGCAAATGTAAATCAACATGTTTGTATTGTTAGACCAAAAGATAATTTATTTAGTAAATATTTATATTTCACCTTGCGCTCATATATTGGTCAAGAGCAAATTAATATAGAACAAACAGGTAGTGGCAGAGAAGGATTAAACTTTGAGGCTCTGAAAAATTTCATTGTTCCAAAAATTGATATTAAAGAACAAACAGAAATAGTGAATTACATAGAAACAGAAATAACTAGAATAAATACCAAAGCCGAAAAAACAAAAAAACTAATTGACCTGCTCCGCGAATATAAGCAGTCGCTTATTTCGGAAGTTGTAACGGGAAAGATAAAAGTAATATGAAAAAATGTTTATAAAATGTTTATAATTTGATTTTATACCCTATATTTGTATAATATTTACAAATTTAGCCCTTTCATTATGGTTTTAGAAATTAAAATAAGTAATTTTTACTCAATTAAAGATGAAGTAGTCCTGGATATGCGGGCTGCCAATATTAAGAGTAAAAATGCCAGAGCACTTGGCAATAATATTTTTCAATACAACGATACGGATATATTAAAAACAGTAGCTATTTACGGAGCCAATGCCTCTGGTAAAAGTAATATTATAAAAGCCATTCGTTTTTGCGGTATGATGATATTAAATTCTACAAATCATAACGAAAATGCGGTATTTAATTATCATAAATTCAAATTTGCAAACTATAAACGGAAACCAAGTAATTTTTTTATCAATTTTGTTGTTGACGAGATTGAATACGAATATTCTTTTTCTTTAATGCAAAATAAAATACTTACTGAATCATTGTATTATTACCCCAAAGGGCAAATAAAAAGGAGAGCAAAAAAAATATTTACACGAGATGAAAAAGCCGGTAAAACAAAAAAAGAAAAATATTCTTTTGGAACAGAAATAAAACGCCCCTTAGATGTTGCCGAAAACACATCTGATAAAACATTATACCTTTCACGTGCCAGTCAAATGGATAGAGATATAGCCAAAGAATTGTTTAGGTATTTTAATAATTCATTTATTTTAGGTTATCTCGGATATAATGTGCAACAAGTCGAAAACTTGTTTAAGACATATAAAAATCAACTTTTAAAAGCATTGCAAATTGCCGATAGTGATATTATAAATATTACGGTAAAAAAAATAAAAATGCCTGGTAAAAATCTTAATGTTAGTTTAAAAGGCGATACACTCGAAAATGTATCTATTGAAGATGTAATACAAGAAAAATTACAAATAAAAACCTATCATAAAACCGACCCCGCTAAAAGTTTTGATTTATTAACCGAAGAATCGGACGGCACAAAAAAGCTCTTTGTAATAATGTTAAGCATACTTGATGTTATTGCTAATAATAAAACTTTATTGGTTGATGAAATTGGCGAAAGTCTCCACACCGATATTATTGAATACATTTTTAACCTGTTTAGAGCTAGTAATAAAGCACAAATAATTTGCACAACGCACAACACCCGTTTTTTAGATTTAACAAAATTCCGCAAAGACCAAATTTACTTTGTAAATAAAAAAGACGATGGCTCTTCCGATTTATATTCGCTTTATGATTACAGCGATTTCCGTGATCATATGGATTTGGAAAAAGCATATTTACAAGGAAGATTTGATGCGGTTCCATTTATTAACGATTCGATTGAAAACCTAAAACAATTAATAAATGGGTAAAAAACGGCACTCGAAGAAGAAAAAAATAAACCCGAAATTTTGGGTGTTTTGCGAAGGGAAAACAGAAAAATCTTATGTGGAATATCTTCGAGCCAAATACCGTTTGCCCATAAAAATAATTCCGGAAATAGTAGGTTCAAAAATCAGTAATAAATTAATTTCAAATCACATATCCAAAAAAGAAAAACACCCGAAAGATAAAATCTTCTTGCTGTATGATGCTGATGTAAATAAAGTTTTGCAACGATTGCAACAAATAAAAAACATAAAATTATTAGCTTCAAATCCAAGTATTGAGTTATGGTTTCTATTACATTACAAAAACCAAACAGCTAATATTACTGAAGAAGATTGCATAAGACAATTGGGCAAACGAAATCGTAATACTTATAAAAAAGGACTTATAGACGAAAAATTAAAAAAGCGGCTTGAAGAAAAACAAAAAGAAGCTTGTAGCAGAGCTGAAGAATTGGTTTTATATAACAATCCGAGCACAAATATTTTTGAATTTATTGAAGAATTAGAAGGTGTGAAAAAAGAGAAATGAGCATAACAACCGAAAATACATTTGAAACGGCTATTGTTCAAGCATTAATTGACAATGGCGGATACACACAGGGCAACGCACCCGATTATAGCCCTGAATTGGGATTGTTTAAATACGAAGTGCTAAAATTTCTACAAGAAAGCCAACCAAAAAACTGGCAGAAAATATCAGCAATTCATGGTGAAAATGTAGACAACAGAATCATTCAGCGTATTTATAAAGAAATGGATTTGCGTGGTAGTCTTGATGTTATTCGCAATGGTTTTGTTGATTATGGGGTTCGTTTTAAACTGGCGTTTTTCAAACCTGAAACTGGATTAAATCCTGAAACACAAAAGCTTTACGATAAGAACCAATTAAGAATAGTTCGTCAGGTTTATTACACAAACAAGAATAAAAATTCTGTTGATTTAGTTATTTCATTAAATGGTGTTCCGGTAGCAACCATTGAATTGAAAAATCATTTTACCGGTCAGAATACAAATAATGCAAAAAGACAATATGCAACTTCGAGAGATAACAGAGAATTGCTTTTTGCCTTTAAAAAACGCTCATTAGTTCATTTTGCAGTTGATGACGAAGAAGTTTTCATGACTACTAAAATTGACGGTAAAAAAACATATTGGCTTCCATTTAACAAAGGGCATAATAAAGGGAAAGGCAATCCACCAAACCCAAACGGTTACAAAACTGACTATTTATGGAATGAAATACTACTAAAAGATAGTTGGCTTGATATTATTCATCGGTTTATTCATTTACAAATTGAAGAAATAGAAGTTGATGGTAAAACATTCAAAAAGGAAAAAATGATTTTCCCTCGTTTTCATCAATTAGATGTTGTCAGAAAAATAACTGCAGACGCAAAAGTAACGGGAGCGGGTAAAAATTATTTGGTTCAACATTCGGCAGGTTCTGGCAAAAGTAATTCTATTGCCTGGTTGGCTTATCGGCTGTCAAGTTTGCATAACAATGAAGATACACGAGTTTTTGATAGTGTAATTGTTGTTACAGACCGTAGAGTTTTAGATCAACAATTACAGAATACCATTTATCAATTTGAGCATAAAACAGGAGTTGTTCAAAAAATAGATAAAGATAGCTCTCAACTGGCGTATGCGATTAATTCAGGTTCGCATATCATCATTACTACCCTGCAAAAATTTCCGTTTATTCTTGATGAAGTTGCGAATACAGACAATAGAAAATATGCTGTAATAATAGACGAAGCCCATAGTTCACAAGGTGGTGAAGCCCATAAAAAAATGAAAGAAGCTTTATCATCAAAAGGTATTGAATTTGAAGATGATATTGAAACAGAAGATTTAATTAGTTTAAATATTCAGAAATCAGCAGAAGCGAGGGGGCAACAGAATAACATTTCATTTTTCGCATTTACTGCAACACCCAAATATAAAACACTTGCCATATTTGGTGAAATGGGAGCAGATAATAAACCACAGCCAACACATCTGTATTCAATGCGTCAGGCAATAGAAGAAGGTTTTATTCTTGATGTGTTAGAGAATTATACCAATTATGAGTTGTATTTTAAACTTTCAAAAGCCATTGAAGAGGACCCTGCATTAAATAAGAAAAAAGCAGCAAGGGCAATCGGGCATTTTGTGAACTTTCATCCTCATAATTTGGCTCAAAAAACAGAGATTGTAATTGAGCATTTCAGGCAGGTAGTTGCAACAAAAATTGGTGGCAGAGCAAAAGCAATGTTTGTTACTTCTTCGCGTAAACTTGCAAAAAGATATTTTGAAGAATTTAACAAATACATAAAAGTAAACGGATACACCAATGAATTAAAAATATTGGTTGCTTTCTCTGGAAAAGTAATTGATGATAATTATCCTGATGGTGTTTCTGAGCCTGACTTAACAGGTTATGGAGAAAAAGAATTGCCAAAAGTATTTAATGAAAATGAATATCGTATTTTAATAGTTGCCGATAAATACCAAACAGGTTTCGACCAACCAATGCTACATACAATGTATGTTGATAAGAAATTATCGGGAGTTAAAGCGGTTCAAACACTTTCAAGGCTTAACAGAACTGCACCGGGTAAAGAAGATACTTTTGTATTGGATTTTGTGAACGATAGAGAAACAATTTTCAAATCATTCCAACCCTATTATGAAAAAACAATGGTTGCCGAAGAACCGGACATAAATCACCTTTTCGATTTAAAAGGGAAACTGGATGAAAAGCAAATATTTTGGCAATCTGAAATTGATGCTTTTGCAAATATTTACTTCAAACCATCAGGTAAACTTACAACAAAAGACCAGTCACATTTATACGCATATATTGACCCTGCAATTGACAGGTTTAAAGCAATTGAAACTGAAGATGAAAAAGATGAGTTTAAGAAGAGTTTAAGAACCTGGACAAACCTTTACTCTTTCCTTGCTCAAATAATGCCTTTTCAAGAACCTGAGTTTGAAAAGTTTTATGCTTATGCAAAACTGCTTCAAACCAAACTACCTAAAAAAGAATTATCAGACAGTTTGCAACTTTCGGATGAGATTGCAATGGAATATTATCGTTTGCAGAAAATAAAAGAAGGCTCAATTGATTTGGTAAAAGGCGAAGATGGGGAATTAGACGGGTTAAGTGAAGCAGGAATAAAGAGAGCAAAAGAAGAAAAAGCAAAATTGTCAGAAATTATTGAAGTCCTAAACGAAAGATTTGGGACTGAATTTGAAGAAGCCGACAAGCTATTTTTTGACCAAATAGAAGCGGAATTAATACAAGACGAGAAATTAAAAACACAAGCAAAAGCAAATAAGATTGATACTTTCAAATATGCCTTTGAAGATATGTTTTTAAATAAGTTAATCGAAAGGATGGACCAAAATCAAGATATATTTGATAAAATAATTGAGAACAAATCTTTTGGAAATTTGGTAAAAGAATTAATGTTGAAAAAGGTTTATACTAAAATTAATGAAGAAGCAGAACTCCTTAAGTAAACATAGATGAACAAGCTGGTATTAATAGGTAATGGATTTGATTTGGCACATAATGGATATTTCGGTTCTAACAGTGCCACCCATTTCGGTTTATTCGTGCCAGTCATTTCGGAGTATCAGTGCCACTTATTCCGGTTCTAATGATGCCACGATTCCGGTTCTAACCGTGCCACTTTAAAAGATCAGGTACCTTGCCTGTCTCATCCAAAAACAGAGACATGGCCAAAAAACT
>Ga0256827_10003406_pt1 | contig 10072 bp, 7 predicted proteins | sample CV84metaG_FD_185977 | JGI IMG/M metagenome (GOLD analysis project Ga0256827, IMG submission 185977) | Hydrothermal vent microbial communities from East Pacific Rise, Pacific Ocean - CV84 | ecosystem: Environmental > Aquatic > Marine > Hydrothermal vents | place: Pacific Ocean: East Pacific Rise...
TTACCTCGGTGGTGCAAACGCGATGACACTTCCAACACCTATGCTAAACATCATCAACGGTGGTAGCCATGCAGATAACTCTGTTGACTTTCAAGAGTATATGATCGTTCCTGTAGGTTTTGAGGATTTTAGAGAGGGGCTTCGTGCTTCTGCAGAGGTATATCACAACTTAAAAGCTATTTTAAAAGCAAAAAAACACAACACTGCTTTAGGTGATGAGGGTGGTTTCGCTCCAGATCTTAGCTCAAATGAAGAGCCTATTCAGATCATTATGGAAGCTATCGAGAAAGCGGGTTACAAACCAGGTGAGCAGATCGGTATCGCTTTAGATGTTGCTGCTTCTGAGATACTCGCAGAGGGTGGTGGTTATAACCTAGCATCTGAAAATCGTGTAGTAACTTCTGCTGAGCTCGTTGATTATTATGTTGATCTCTGTGCAAAATACCCAATCGTATCTATCGAAGATGGTCTTAATGAAGATGACTGGGAAGGTTTCAAACTAATGACTGAGAAACTTGGAGATAAGATCCAAATCGTTGGTGATGATCTTTTCGTTACAAACGCTAACATCTTAGCTCGTGGTATCTCTGAGGGAATCGCTAACTCAATTCTTATCAAACCAAACCAGATCGGTTCAGTATCTGAGACTATGCTTACAGTACGTCTTGCTCAGAGAAATGGTTACACTTGTGTTATGAGTCACCGTTCAGGTGAGAGTGAAGATGCTTTCATCGCAGACTTCGCTGTAGCACTTAACTGTGGTCAGATCAAAACAGGTTCTACTGCTCGTGGTGAGAGAACTGCAAAATACAACCGTCTCTTAGAGATAGAAAATGAAGTTGTATATGGTGAGTACTTAGGTGCGGCACTTTTCAACTAAGCATAAAGTTTAAATTATGCAAAAAGAAGAACTTTACGAAGAGATAGATAGTGGTGAGAGTATCACACAGAAGTATCTAGGTCTCTCTCTTACAAAGTTCTTCTCCCTCCTCCTTATAGTAGTAGCCTTTGGTGTCTATCTAGGCATACTACTCTATGGAACAAACTCCCTTGAAATTCTTTTCGGACTACAAGAGTATGAGAACTACCTTCAAGGGGAAGTTGTCCGACTAAAAGTAGAAAATGCCGAACTCCAACGCGAATACTTCGAACTAAAAGAGATAAGTGCGCAGTAATGTTTGTAAAGTTGGTTATAATATGTCTCAAAAAAGATAAGGTCTCACTATGGTAAAAGCTTTTCTACTCCTCTTTTGGCTACTCCTCTCCTTAGAGGCGAGAGAGAATCCTTTCTTTCCTGCTACAGGAGAGCTTGATGTTCCCCTTACAACAAATCAAAAAGAGGATTTAGAGCCTCTCAAACGAGCAACTATTACACTGCCATCCTCTGCAAGAACCGTAGAGAGTATTACTATCAAGTATAAAAACATAGATGGCTCTCTTGTTACAAAAACGCAAGAGCTTGGCAATAGCATTGACTGGCATCTACCACTCTTTCTCTCACAAAACTATGCAGATGGAGATACACAACAAAAAGAGAACAAACAAACGCCACACTACAGAGAACTTATAAAGCTAAACTTTGTCTCTCTCTATGGTAAAAAAAGAGAGATAAAAGTACTCACAAAAGATAAGATGCTCCGTAACTTTCTACTTGTAAAACCACACAGAATTGTTTGTGACTTTAAACGCGAACTAAATAGTCGTAGTTTTGAAAAAAACTTCAAAAATATTTACGGAATCTCAAGTATAAAAATCGGGAATCACAAAGGGTACTACCGCATTGTTATAGAGCTTGATGGCTTCTACAGATATAAAACAACACAACAAAAAGATGGATACCTATTTACACTCTTATGATTAAAAAACTACTCACACTCACTCTCCTCTCCTCACTCCTCTTTGCAGTGGAAAAAGAGCCACAAAAGATACAATATAGCGCCGATTTTGTTCCTGCAAAAATGTCTGTAAAAGAGAAAAAAAAGCGTTACTTCGCACTTCTTGTACCCAGTACAAAAAAGGTTTACAATGAACTCTTAGAGGAGTACAAAGAGGTAGCTGCTTCTCTCAATCAGCCACAGATGCAAACGAGAATCGCACAACTTAAATCTCGCTATAGTGTCACAAGCGATAAAGATCTTCTCCTTGCGATGAAACCACATCCTGTAAGTATCCCTCTTGCGCAAGGAGCTATGGAGAGTGCATGGGGCACATCTCGTTTTTTTACAGAGGCAAACAATGTCTTTGGGATGTGGAGTAGCAATAAAAACCAAAAAAGAGTAGCAGCTTCTGTAAAACGTGGAGGTACTCGTACTATATGGCTTCGAAAATTCGACTCTATTGAGGAGTCTGTTCGTGCATACTACCTCACCATTGCACGGGCAAAAGCCTATAAAAAACTTCGCCAAATTCGCTATGAGAGTGATGATGTCTATGAGATTATCAAAGGCTTAGATAAGTACTCAGAGATTGGGGAGAAGTATGTAGAGGAGATTGGAAGTGTCATTCGATACAACAAACTTACAAAGTATGACTAATCTCTCGCCATCCCTCTAAGTAGTGTCTCAAACGATATCTCAAAGAGAGCATCGAGATTCTCTTGAATATGAATATGCCCATCAATAAGCAGATTTGAGAGTCCATGCATCATTGACCAGATGACAGTAGCTTGTAAAAATGCATCATCTTGTCGCATAAGTCCATCCTCTTGAGCCACTAATACAAGCTTCACAAGCTCATGAAATCCAGCAGCATCCTCTTGCTTGTTTATATCGCAGTTCTCCTCTCTATGCTTCTGCAGCACCTCTCCAAATATTACCCTATAGAGATTTGGGTTCGCTATGGCAAAAGAGATATATGCCTTCCCCATCTTATAGAGTCTCTCTCTTACATCCTGCTCCTCTATAAGAAGTGGATGGACAGAGTCATCAAGCTTCTGCAGTCCTGCTCTTATCACCGCAACAAAGAGTTCATCTTTTGAGCCATAGTGGCGATAGACAGCAGAGCGAGATGTTCCTAGTCGGTTTGTAAGTTCTCGGAGTGTAACACTCTTTATGCCATCGCTCTCTATCATCTTAAGTGCCTCCTCTATAAGAGAATCTTTAAGATTTCCATGATGATAGTTTGAATCAGTCTCTTTTTTCATTCGCTACTCCCTTTCTAATATGGAAATGATGTATTTCCATCAACATTTATCATCTCTTTATCTAAAAATGAACCATAATCATCTGACTTACAGTAGCCATTCGGTGTAGAGACAAAAAACTTCTGAGGGACACTCTCATACCCAAAACTAGCGATTTGATCAGCAGCCTTTTGAGTATACTCAATACCCATCATCGTAAAGTACTCTCTAAAATCTAAGCCAGCAGCGAAAGAGTAAGATATAACTAACCAGTCATTATTACGTATAGCTTTAAATTCATCGAGTGAGTAGCTATCAAAACCTAAGTTTGCTCTACTTGCCTCCCAATCACTCTCTGCTCTTTTTATCTCTCGCTCTAAAATATGTACTCGCGCTAGAAGATGCCATCCATTCTCTAGTGTACCCATCTTTTGTGCATGCATCATCGCTTCAATCGTAAGTAGTACCTGATGTGACCAGTTGGAGTTTTTCCATAAATGCTCCTGCAGATATGCTGTAGCGTTTGTCTCATTATAACTTGCATCTAATGCTTCATAGAGCTCTTTAAATGGTAGATTTTGGCACGATGGCTCATCTCCTGTATCTTTAAAGTAGTGCGATTTTGTATAGTAGGAGTAGGGGTTTGTTCTAGCATGCCCCTCAAATCCTTCAAATAAGAGGCGAGAGACTTCAAGTCCATGCCCTATCTCGTGAATATCCCCATGCCCTATTGGTGAGTATGCCCAGTATGCATCATAAGGATTCCCAGAACAACCATAACCACATGATGCCTGATCTGCATTCATATGTTTTACAGCAGCGACCTGCTCTATAGTAAGATTATGATCCTTTGCAAAGTTATGAATCTCTGCAACACTATCAACACCATCACCCTTGTAACCTGCAAGAACAAGAGGGTAGTTACTCGTATATTTTACTGTTGCAGCAGCAAGTGCAGCAGCACTTCCCCAATCAACATCTGCACCACCATTGATGGAAGCTATCATTTTGTCAAGTTTTGAGTGTACCTCAAAACCACTTGTAACAAGTTCAGCCCAATCATACTCATTTGCGTTTAGTTTTGCACTAAATGAGTCATTGTATGACTCCCCTGCCCAAAATGCATGCTCTCCTACATTTTCAAACGCTACAGAGACATTCACATCGTTGCTATCAAACTCTAGTTCAATCACCCCACCATAAGGAGAGGTAAGCGAGATACGCTCTGCTGGTTTTAACTCTATAGAGGGTGTCTTGAGATACTTAGGTCGTTTATACCCATCTCTCTCATACTGATGTGTTGCGCCACTTCTTAGGGTATTTATAAAGAGTTTTACAACAACATCACTACTATCTCTTCTCTCTACTGTGAGTGTTTGCCCTGGAAGTGCATAGAGTCCTGTTGCACGAAATGGTTTTTTTGAAGTGAGTGTCACGACTTTTGCAGTTGGAGTGATATGGGAGAAATCACTCCGACTAAAGTTCCCCATATCTCTTTGCGTTGGATTAAGCAAGCGAAAATTATATACGGCATGGTCACTATAGTATGAGCGCATAAACGCCATTGGATCACTCTTTACTTTATCCATAGGGTAGTGCACATCCTCACGAAACTTATCACCAAGTAGTGCTAAGAGTTTTTGTAGTTTATAGCTATCTGTTACAAATATATTCTCTTTTTTTCTATCGAGTGCGTTCATCATATCTTTAACGAGAAGAGCACCATCTTCAAACTCACTCTTTAACCCTACAACCTCTTCACATCTATCATAATTTTGCGAATACTCCCCCTCGCTATTTTTACAACGACTCCAATCAAACTTATAATCCTCTGCTTCAAAATGTTGTAGCATCTTATCAAGAGCAGCATACTTCACTTCATACGCTGCCATATGCATAGAGGTAACACTGCTCCACGATGCACCATCATCAGCCCACCAGTTGCCACCATAAGAGAAAGATATCAAAAAGAGAGACTCAATCATATCTGAAACTCCATTTTCACCCCAATTTGGATGCAGATAAAGCACTCCTGCACCACGCTCTAAACTACTCTCTAAATCCTCCTTGATAGTCGCTGCATCATCATCTCCTGCATGCATCCCCTCAATAATCAAATCAGCATCTCCGACACATGTCGCATGTGTTGCTACATCATTACACTCTTTAAGACTCCACTCTTTGTAGTTATTTGCAAGCCACTCTTTTGTCTTACTCTGTGCATCTACATAGGAGAGTGCTATAACTCTCTTCTGCTCTGCTATGCTCTCCTGAAGTGGTTCTCCCCCTATAAGCCAGAGAAGTAAACGCTTCATTGGCGTTTCATAGGAGAGATTTTCTCCCTCTTGAAAATACTCAAAAGGATTAGAGCCATAAAGAGCGAAGTGTCCCTTAGACTTTACACCTGCAACCCCTAATCTATTTCCCTTATTTCCATTAAGGATTGAAAAAATTTGATGTACATCACCCTCTATATTTATAATTTGTGAATTATTACTCGGTTTATAGGAGATAGCATCGCTTCCATAGAGAAGGTTGAGGAGTTTCTCACCCTCTTTTATACTCTGTAGTTCTGCTCTTGCTTCATGAATTATATCTATAGCAGGAGTATCCGCAACACTTCCTGACTCCAATGCCTTTGAAATTGCACTCTTCTCTAGCACAACATCGCTGCTGAGTGGTGGTGTAGTCTGCTCACTACTATCATCACTCCCACAACCACTAAAGAGTGCTAAACCTAATGTTATAACTACTGTTTTTACTGTTATTATATTTTTCATACTTCCATTATAACAGAAATTATCTGTGCAGAAGCTCAAATGTTGACAAGTGTTACATCATTATGTTAACATTGTCAACATAAAACACAAAAGGTATACCTATGAAGCTATTATTGACACTATTTTTAAGTGCTAGCGCACTTTTAGCACTCTCTAACGAAGCTGTAGCACTCAAGAGTGAAGCAGTTATGAAAGGGTATAAAGACTCCATAGCAGATATGCAGATGACACTTATAAACGCAGCAGGACAGAAAAAAGTACGTACAATGAAGATGAAAGTACTTGAGGGCGAAGAGGAGGATAAATCTCTTATGGAGTTCTTAACACCTGCAGATGTTCGTGGTACAAAATTTTTAAGTTATGAGCATGTAAACAAAGATGATGATCAATGGCTCTACCTTCCAGCACTCAAACGTGTCAAACGTATAGCGAGTAAAAATAAGTCGGGTGCTTTTATGGGGAGTGAATTCTCCTATGAAGATCTCTCTGCGTTTAACCCAAAGAAGTATCACTATGAGGGAGAAGCAGAGGAGGGAGAGCTTAATGGAAAAGCTGTTTACATAGGAAGTGCAACACCTCTCTCTAAATACTCAGGCTACACAAAACTGGTAAACTATGTCGATAAAGAGAGTTTTCTCATCCAAAAAACAGAGTACTTTGACCGTAAAAAAGAGCTCCTCAAAATAGCACTCTTTGGAGAGTATAAAAAACTCGATGGTGTCTATAGAATCGGAAAAATCGAGATGAAAAATATACAAAATGATAAAACAACGATACTCATCTGGAGCAATGAGAAGATAAAAAATGGTCTCAAAAGTAGAGATTTTCATAAGAGATACCTCAAAAAATGAGACGACTCGCACTCTCCCTTGTAGCCTTAAGCAGACTTAGTGCAGATATAGAGCTAAGTGGGCACTTTGATCTAAATACAGAGGCCTTTCCTACTCGCCCCGATACAAAAAATAAAAATGCCATCACTGCAACACAAACGCTAGAGATAAACTACGAGAGAGATGCACTGACACTCTTCTCAAAACTCTATGCACAAGAGGCTTACTATGATATCACAGATGATCAGCAAACAGAACGAACTTTCGCCCGTGTAGATGAACTCTATGCGAAGTATGATTTTGATTATGACTCTATAAAGGTAGGGAAGAGTATAGAGTTTTGGGGTGCATTAGAGCTTCGAAACATTGTTGATGGATTTAACCCAACTGAACTTAGGAATGATCTCTTTAGTAATGATAAACTCGGTGTCTATAATATTGCATACTCCCACTACACAGACTCTGGAGAACTCTCTCTCATAACAAAAGTGTATGAGCAAGAGCAGAAGATGGCAGCATATCCTTATGTCTATAACTTTTTTCCTGCGTTTGTAAACTATGATGGAACACTTAAAACAGAAGAGAGTAGCTATAGACCCTCATTTTTTTTGAAGTATAGTGGCTCAACAGAGACAGAGTATGCACTTGATTATGCTATCATCTATGAAAATGGGTATGATTCACAACGTTACTTTACAACACAAACGCCATCACACTTACAACCTGGTGTTGATTTTGGTAAGCCTACAAAATTTATACAAGAGGCATATATTGTCAACAAGATTATGACCTACGATACTCTTGTCGTTGATACTACCCTCTTTAAGCTTGAAGCACTCTATGCAAAAGTGGATGATAATGCCTATGTTGGAGACTACTCACACATCGCTCTTGGTGTTGAACATACTTTAGAGAACTTCTATGAGAGTGCGGCACTTGGACTCATAGCTGAGTACTACCGATACGACACCTACGAAGATGATAAATATAACGACAAACAGCTCTTTGAAACTATGCAAAATGATCTCTTTTTGGGAGTTCGCTACAGCTTCAACAATGAAAATGACACCTCTATAGTAGGGGGTGGAATTTTTGACCTTGAGTATGATGAACAGGCATACTATCTCTCCTATGAGAGTCGTGTAGGTGAGAGTTTTAAGGTGGCGTTTGATTATAATCTTATCATCCCCTCAACCACTGATCTCACAGCATATGCACTGCTAAAAAAGCATCAACGATTAGCGCTTAACATCGCCTACCACTTTTAAAACGAAAGGAAAAAAATGCAAAAATTTGTAAACTCTGTGATTAAATTTCGCTGGGCTATTCTTATACTCATACCACTCATTACAGTGATGATGGCATCAAACCTCAAACATTTAGAGTTTGAGGGGAGTTACAGAATATGGTTTGGAAAAGAGTCTAAAATCTTAAAAGATTATGATGCTTTTCGCTCTATCTTTGGAAATGATGATGCTGTTACCATCGCATTTAAGGTTGAAGATGGAATCTTTAACAAAGAGGTACTCCACTCTATCGATAGAATTACTCAAAAACTTTGGCAGACACACTATATCGCAAGAGTTGACTCCATCACAAACTACCAGTATGTTCACGCAGACCCTGAGTACCCTGATGAAGTTCTTGTTGAGGATTTCATCGAAGATATAGATACCCTCACACCAGAAGCACTGCAAGAGAAGAAAAAAGTTGCACTCACACAAGACCTTATCATTGGAAAGCTTATCTCTAAGGATGCTAAAACAACGATGATAGTAGGTCGTATGACACCAAAAGCTGGAGATGATCCTGAAGTCGCATTTAAACTTCGGGATGCTGTTCTTGCTATCATTGAGCCAGAAGCAAAAGCATATGGATATGAGTTTCACCTTGGTGGGGGCCCTGCCATCAACACCTCTTTTATAGAGATTGCACAGCACGATGGAGGTATCTTTACTCCTGCTGTTATCGTAGTTGCTATGCTTGTTCTCTTAGTAATCTTTCGTAAATTCTCTTCAATGTTTGCGAGTATTATTGTTGTGATTTTTACATTTTTAATCGTACTCTCGATTCAAGTACTTTTAGGCTTTAAGCTCAACAACTTTACGGCAAATGTCCCTGTCTTTGTGGTTGCCATTGGGATTGCAGATGCGATGCACCTCCTCTGGATCTACACAATGGCTCGTAAAAAGGGTATGGATAACTACACCTCTATTCACTACTCTGTAAAGAAAAACTTCTTAGCTATTTTTCTTACATCTGTAACAACTTCCATAGGATTTGCATCACTTGGAATCTCTGCTGTTGTTCCCATCCAAACACTTGGTATTGCCACTGCGAGTGCTGCAATCTTAGCGTTTATACTTACTATGCTTTTTGTGCCAGCGTTTCTTGCCGTACTCAATCCAAAGATAGCAGCAGTAGAGAGCGTACAAGAGGCGAACAACCATCCTATTGCTGTCTGGTACACACACTTTTTAGAGAGAAATGCAAAACTACTACTAAGTGTTAGTATTGTTATATTTCTGCTTTTAGGTGCGGGGATATTTAAGGCAAATGTTGATTCAAACACAGTGAAGTACTTTAAAGAGGATGTCCCTTTTCGTATAGGGGTAAATTTTCTACAGAAGAATCTTACAGGTCCTATGAGCTACGAGGTCGTGGTCGACTCTAAAGAGAAAGATGGCATTAAAGATCCTAAGTTTTTAAAAACTGTTGAGAAGTTCTACAAAGAGTTCTATGAAAAATACCCAGATGTAAGACATATTAGCTCACTGATGGATGTAGTAAAAACTTTCAATGAGGTGATGGACAACTCAAAAACTATTCCAGATAGTAGAGAGTTAGTTGCTCAGTACCTATTACTTTACTCCCTCTCTCTCCCTCAAGGAATGGAGATAAATGACAAGATGGACATCGATGAGAGGCTGCTTCGTGTCAGTGTTGCAGTAAATCTTGTAGATACATCAAAAGATTTAGAGCAGATTGCATGGGCTGAGAAGTGGTGGGATAAAACGCCATATAGTGCGACTGTAAATGGTCAAACAGTAATGTTTGCACATATGCAACATGATGTAACCGACACACTTATAGAGTCTATCACTCTTGCTGTTGTGCTTATCTCCATCATTATGCTTATCATCTTTAGAAACTGGCGAATGTTACCACTCTTCATCATTCCAAATATCCTCCCTATAGCACTTGTTGTCGGTGTAATGGGATGGGTAGGCATCGACATAGATATGGGTGTCGCTATCGCAGGGGCAATCATCATCGGAGTTGCTGTGGATGATACTATTCACTTTATGGTGAAGTACATAGAGGCACGTAAACGCGGGGAT
>Ga0256827_10003407_pt1 | contig 10069 bp, 12 predicted proteins | sample CV84metaG_FD_185977 | JGI IMG/M metagenome (GOLD analysis project Ga0256827, IMG submission 185977) | Hydrothermal vent microbial communities from East Pacific Rise, Pacific Ocean - CV84 | ecosystem: Environmental > Aquatic > Marine > Hydrothermal vents | place: Pacific Ocean: East Pacific Rise...
CGGACCAAATACATCTGACTTCAATACATAAAAAGCTTCTTTGGCAGGAGTCTCTTCAAGTGTATAATAGTCACTTACAGTCATCTTGGAGATCTGACTGCGATCATAAGGAAAATCACCATCAAAAATATAATACTTCATCATATCTTTTACACCGTCAAAATAGTACTTGTTTCCATCATGTTCCATATAGCCTGCCCACTTGGGGTACTTGTTTACAAACATACCACACACTGGGCATTTTGCATCACCGGGAACATCAATATGCTTACCCTCCAGCTTCATACTGCCATTACTTACATAGTAGGCAACAGCTTCCAACTTAGACTTAGAAAGAGAAGGACAGGCGCCGGAAGTTTTGATCTTTTCCGTCAATTGTTCGATCGTTCCTTCTGATGAAGGAAGTTTACTGGAGTCACAAAGGATTTTAACGATCTTTCCACCTTTATTTGAGAGTTTAACGATCTTTGTCAAACTTTGTTCATTAGCAAAAAGTGATCCCAAGATAAATAGTGCGAAGAGTAATATTTTTATCATATTTTTAACCTATTGAAGTAATAGTTGTTACCGCACATAACGTGGTAACAAAAGGGAAGTTGCATGACTATCTATTTTTTAAGTAAAGTCCGATTGCTTGCATTTGCTTAGAATTTAGATCTTTACAAAGTTTGTTTTCAATGATAAATGCTTTAGCCTCAGCTGTAGTGGCAAATTTTTTGTCTGTTTTCTGACACATTTTACCATACATCGTCTCACCTTTTTGTGCCATCATTGCTTGCTTTTTGGCAATCATTGTACTGTCTTTGGAGAAATCGCCTTCTGCTGCTTTATATGCAGCACTGTAATCCACTACTTTACCGCCATTTGCTTTGGCAAAGGCTTCTGCATCTGCTTTATTTCCAAAAGCATATTTACTCACCGTGGTCATTGTACCTTTTTTAGAAGATCCAACCACATACGTTGCCTTTTCTACAGGAATGAACTTAAGTGTTGTGACATCTACCACTTTAATATTTGTAAGTTTAGACCCTTTTTGAGTATCTTCAAGCACACAGTGAAGAGAACAATACTGTTTCACTTTTCCATCAACTGTTGCAACATGATTTGTTTTATAAAATAGAGGTAAAGTCATCCCGCACTCTGGACAAAAAGGCTTTGCTTTCCCCTCTTGAAGCAGTGTTGCTTCACCTTTGCCCACCGACTGGAACATTTTTGGCATCATCTTTGGTTTTTCCGAAGATTTCATTGCAGCTCCACATTTTCCTGCAGCACACTTCATTTCTGCCTGTGAAAATGTTGCCATAACACCAAACGCCAAAAATATTAATAGAGTCTTTTTCATTTGATTTCCTTATTGTTTTGATAATATATTAATATAATAGTGTTAATTCATTGTTAAATTATTCAATAACTAGTAAAATCTATGAATTTCTTCCATAATATTGGCAAACTCCATATCATCACCTTTTTCTTTTAGAAAGGCGATCAAATACTTTTCTGAAGCTTCAATACCCTCATTTTTTTCTATCTCTAAAAGTTCGGCATAAAGATCAGCAATAATTTCAATCACATGTTTGGAAATACTTTTTCTTGCTGCATGATAGCCGATAATTTCACCGGTATCTGTATCTTTTCTTGTTTCAAATTCTGTAAAGATCCAATAGTATCGCCCGTCTTTAGCAAGGTTTTTCACTACGGCATTAATATTTTTTCCTTGAGAGATGGTTTCCCAGAGTAACTTAAAAACTACTTTTGGCATATCAGGATGCCGTACAATATTATGTGGTTTACCCAACAATTCATCTAAACTGTATCCACTCACTTCTATAAAATAATCATTGGCAAAAGTAATTCTTCCTTTTTCATCAGTCTCAGAAACAATATAACGTTTAGGATCAAGTGCAATCTCTTCATCTCTAGGTGTTGGCTTTTCCATCTTTACTCCTTTTTAAATTCTTCCATTGATCAATCTGATCAGGGCATCTGAAACTTTATCAAAAGGCATCACTCTGTGCCCTTTGTGTGCTTTTGAAAAACTGTCAGCTGCCTCTTTACTGGCAAACGGTACCAGATCATCACCTCCGGGAGAAGTAACATTAGCACCGTAAACATACCAGGCAGTCTCTGCATTGATAGGTGTTAATGTAGCATAATCCGTTACAACAATCTCTGAAAAATCTCTTTCACTCTTTACACCTACTTCATACCATTTACCCGGTCTGAAATAAAATTCAAACATCGATTTTGGTGAAGAAAAATAAACCATTTTTCCATTTCTTACTTTGATCATTGCAATCCATTTTGGCTCTTTATAAACCTTTAGATGACGTACTAAACATGTTGTGTTTTTATCATACGTTAAAAAATATTTTTTCTCAACATGAAATGGTTTCAGCCCTTCTGTTGCAAACAACACTCCCGTAAACAATAGTAAAGCTATAAGTAAATATCGCATCAAAACTCCTTTACACCAAATCTTTCTTGGCAAAAATAGTGAAACCTAAAAAGGCAAAAAGCAATCCCAGTAAAAGAGGATACATTACTGAGATAAAGACAAACATCTTTTGACTCATCATATCAAGAATATAAAAAGCAACCGGTCCCATAACTGTTAATTCCGGATCAAAAAGTGAAATAGCTGCCACTCTGAAGATCTCCATAGGATTCACCAGAGCAATACCGATGATCAACCCTGTACTCATTCTCTCCTGCATCATTAAAGAGATCAACGCAATATCTATAAATGCCAAAAGAAAGATCCATACAAAGAAGGAGATCCCCAATGCCATCTCTGAAGACTTCACAATAGAGGAGACAAAAAAAGCAATACCCAAAAAGGCCGAAGACATCGCGAAGAGCAAACCTGTGTAGAGGAAGAAAATACTCCATGGTACATCTGCACCTTTAAAAACACCATACAAAATAGCAAAGACCATCGCCATAAATACCGGTAGAAAAACAGTGATGAAACGTCCAAATACCTTACCCCAGTAATACTGTTTCAAGGAAATAGGAAAAGAGAGCATATACTCCAAAATATGGCTATCTCTGTCACCAGAAATAGAGCGTACTGTAGTAATCAAAATGAAAATAGGCAAGATCACGATTGTCACTTGTATATACATTAACAACAAACGACTTAAACCTGAAAAACCCATCACTTGTGATTCTGTAATACCTGCAATGAAAAAGAGTGCGATAAGCCCTCCAAATACTACAGAATAGACAATAAACCAGTTAGCACGAATAGACTCTTTGAGATCAAGATAAGCAATTAAAAGTAAATTCTTCAATACGCTCTCCTACTATTATTTTTAGCTTCCACTTTTGCAATACCCTCATAGAGATCTTTATACAGCACAACTTCTTTATCTTTCTCTATATCTTCTTTATGCAAATGTGCTGCATATCCATATGCCATCGGCGTCACATTTCCTGCATCATAAAATGCATTTTTTGCATCTATCCATTTTCCGCTCTTCGCATCGGTAATCCATACTTTTGCTTGATCTTCCCAAGCAATCTTCTCATCTTCAAACCATAAAAGTGCACAGCCAATATCATCAAACATATAGGCTTTTCCATTTTGGGGATTGATCACCTGAACGGTATGGTGCCTGTCAGAGGTGACCATTTTACATCTTTCGCACATATCTCTATCCCAGTGTACTTCCTGAAGCTCAGTAGTAATCTGCTTTTTTTCACATCCGCTAAAACCGGCAACAAGAAAAAAGGCAAAGAAAAAGATTTTAACAACGTTCATCTGACACTACCTTCCCCAGATCCATATATATCTCACGATTCACGATCGACTCCACCTCTTCTATACGGTGTGTCACAAAAAGAGAAAGTTTTTCCTGTTTACTCTCCTGTATTAAACGATAAAAATCATCTCTTGCTTTGGGGTCAAGGTTGGCTGTGGGTTCATCATAGATCACGATTTCAGACTCTTTCGCCAGAGAAATCGCAATAAGCAGTTTCTGCTTCATTCCGCCCGAAAGTTTGAAAAATGATTTTCCAAGATTGGCTTTAATGTCCAATTTCATGGCATTTGCATAGTGGTAAATTTGTTTTTCATCTACACCAGAACTTTGGCATACATAGTAGATCAATTCACCTAAACTCAATTTGATCGGTGGTGGAAGCTGGGGAACAAAAGAGACATGTTTCAAGACTTCCGTACGTGCTTTTACCGGATTTAAGCCATTCACCAGTACAGAACCGCTGCTGGGGTGGTAATATCCTAAAATAGAACGGATCAGTGTAGTTTTACCTGCACCGTTGGCACCCATTAATGCAACCGCATCTCCTTTACTGAAATCCAATGTAACATGGTCCAGGGAGAGTGTTTTTTCAAATATTTTACATAAATCGTTAATTTTTATCATTTATACCAAGCTTTTTAACCTAAAATCAAATTTCAATGCATCTTCATGACATACATCGATACATCTTCCGCATAGTGTACAGTCTGCACCCGTAATATATGCTGTTTTTATCTCTTTTTCATCAATTTGTTTTTTATATTTTGCTTTGGTGATCTCCAGAACCTGATTTTCAAAACAGACATCATGACAAACCATACAACTGTCACAATTGTCATTCCACTCTATTCTGAGAGCTGATGCTTTACCTATTATGCCATATGTCGTACCAATAGGACAGATATAGGTACACCAGGCACGTCTTGAGAAAAAGACTTCAAGTGCCAGTACCAAAAGTACCCAGATCAGTGCCAGTGACCAGCCGTATGCGATGGCACGGCTTAATATACCTACCACATTAAAGGTTTCAAAAACCATATACCCTGACGTAAAGGCAAGGGTTAAAAAGATCGCCCAAAATATATAACGTACACGATGATCAAACTTTCTGCTTTTTATGATCTTCTTCTTTACCAGTATATTATGCCATTTTTCACCGATCTCAGAAAGAATACCATAAGGGCAGACCCAGGCACAATAAGATCTTCCTCCAACCAAAAGATAAAAAAGTATGATCGTAGAAGTACCAATGATCATATTGATATGCATATGGTGTTCAGCCAAAAACATTTCTGCTGTAGTAAAAGGATCGATCAAATGGAAACCAAGAAAACGGGAACCGCTTAAAGTCCCTTCAAGTGTCTGTATATCTATAAAAAAAGACAAGAAAAAGAGTAAGTGTATGGCAATTACCAAGATCCACCGTTTAGAACGATATGATAAAAACTTCTTACCCTCTCTTGTGGTGCTGATAAATGTGGACCAGAACGTACTGTTCTTAATGGTCTCTCTATTGTTATACTTATCCATACAAATACTCCCTTTTAAGTACGTTTACTATTTTTCCGCTGCTGCTCTTGCCGGAAATTCACCTATTTCATCAGCAAAAGTTCTTAGATCTGTCTCTTCAAGATGCATTAAAAGCCCTTTCATAACGACATTCTCTTTTCTACCAGATTTGAACTCAACCAATTTATGGAAAACCTCATCTGCTGACTGACCAAAAAGCTTAGGTCCCATCATTGGTTTTCCATTTTGGAAACCTGAACCATTTACTCCGTGACAAGAAGCACATTTGCTTTTATAGGCCTGACTTACTTCAAATGCTCCGGCATTTCCTGCTTTATCTCTTAATGCACTGAGTTCGTCATTCTCTTTTTCTCTGTCATTTTTCTCTTGTGTTGCTACTGTTTTTGCATTACCTTTGTTACCGATATTTTCAATAACTTTTCCATGTTCTCCACCATTGTAGGCACCACCGTTAGAGGCTACCCAACCTGCAACACCTAAAACAAGAAGTACTAAAACACCTACGATTGTATTCTTCATTACTTTTTCTCCCTCATTTTTTTAATTTCCTGATTAAAGCTATATATCTCATCTGCGAAAGTACGGATCTCTTCTTCACTCATCATCTTGATCAAATCATCCATAAGCGGATTTGACTTTTTACCTGTTTTAAAATCTGCGATTTTATTAAAAATATAATCTGAATCCCTTGACAATAAAGAAGGACCGATAATACCATTTGCATAATCATCATGACAGGCAGAGCACTTAACTCTAAATGTTTTACTCAGTTTCTGTACCAACATACCAACTTGTACCTTTTCATACGGACTGCGTATGTGAATATTTGCATCTATCTGTGTTCTCGGCTTGGCTCTTACTGATGCATCTTCATTTTTAGGCTGTGCATTAGGGTCATATTCACTTTTGATGTTGTAGTCATAATAGTAAGATTTACTCTGGTTTTTATCGACACTTTTTTCTTTTACTTTGATCTCTTTTGCATTGTCATTTGCAACAACTTCGATCGCAGATGCCTGAGCTACTTCATTCGTTATTGTGGGAGACTCTTGTTTTTTCTCTTCCCCACATCCTGTTAAAAATAGCAATAGGGTTAAACCTGAAGCCAACAGAGGGAATTTTCTATATTTATGTATCATTATTTTTCCTAACTTTTATAAAATTGTTCATAAGTCACTCTTGGCTTCACTACGATCGAAGGTACAGAGGTCGGACACACTTCCTGGCATGCACCACAACCGATACATCCGTCATATATCTCTGGTTTACGTCCGCCTTTGCTGTCTGGTACCATAGCAATAGCACTTAAAGGATTTGGTACAGGACAAATATCTGCACAAAGTGTACATGCCTTTCCTTCATACTGATCAAATTTTTCAAGCAATTTCATCTCCAGATCAGTCACATTTCTTGTACCGTCTATAAAGTCATGCATTTTTTGATTATACCCTTGCGGTACAGGTTCTTTTGAAATTCCCAAACAAGTATCCGGGAATTCAAGTACTGCGATCCCCATCTTGATATCTTCTGCTTTTTCCGTACCATGATCCAATGCACCACTTGGGCAGGCAAGTACACAGGGAACAGCATTACAGGCATAGCACCCTCGTTCGTTGGCATCAATATACGGTGTACCGACACCATGTCCATGACCAATATCGGTCAGCTTAATTGAGTGATAAGGACAAACCTGCAGACATTGTCCACACTTGATACAAAGTGCCAGAAACTCTCTCTCAGGTACTGCACCTGGGGGGCGAAGTCTGTTTTCCGCTTTCACAGCCATAGGTGCAAAAACAAATCCGCCTGCCAATACAGCACCCAAAATACCCAAAGTTGAGTATTTAATGAATTCCCTTCTCTCAGTTTCTATTTTTGCCATCTGTTATCCTTTCATACTATGATGTTCTATTTTCACTTTAGGTACCGGATCTTCCATGAGGAATAACGGCTTAGTAAAAGGTGCCAGTTTTGCCAGAAAATTCAAAAGTGAGATCACAGGAGAGGCATAAAAAAACTTTACATCCCTGTTATACACCCAGAGTTGGTCTGCATACTGATACACTTTATGCGGCGTATCTCCAATGTTGTCACCATTGCTGTCAAAGCCTTCATATTTATCCCAGTAATTCCCTGCAATTTCATTTTCATTGGTTTTTGATCCACGACTGTCATTAACAATATCTTCAATATTACCCATAATCATATTGTCCTTGATAATATTGTTTTCACTCAAAGAATGGAAATGCAAAGCTTCTGCATTATAAATAATATGATTTCCTTCTATCCAGTTATGTGTCCCCGGTTCAAAAGGTGATCTGTCAATATAAAGCCCTTGTGCATTGTAGAGTACCGTATTGTTAAGAAGTTTGAAATTGGAAACATCTTTCAAACCAATACCCATACCTGTTGCACCCTGAGAACTTTTAATCACGTTACCTTCTGCAATAGTGTCTTGTGAATACATAAAAAAGATCCCTACCGAATTATACTGATAGTGATTGTTTTTCACCAGGTTTTTTCCTGCATACATAAAATGTAGTGAATAACGACAATGCTCACCAGAGTTTTCTATGATCTGATTTCCATGAGAGTACCACACTACCATATCTCTTGATTTGACTAAAGCATTTTTTTGCACAATATTGTCATTGCTGTACCAGAGTCTCAAGCCATCTCCGCGCAAACCAAGATCAAAATCTTTTGATGTGATCGTGTTATATGAGATAATAGAGTTGTTGATCATTTGCAGGTCGATACCAAAAAGACAATCTTCGATCACACAATGAGAAATCTCACACTGTGCCCCTTCCATCATTTTAATAGCAGCATCCAGTTTTTCATGCCTATCACCTGAACCTACTATTTTCAGATTTTTAAGGGTGATAAATGAACCTTTTGCAGTAATTACAGTACCACTTCCTTCACCGTCAATAACCACCCCGTCTTCTTTTCCTACAATAGTGATGGGTTTGCTAATGACTATATTACCTTTATAAATGCCCGCAGGAAGTTTAAGAATAGAACCACTAGGTGCTTTGTCTATGGCGTCTTGAAGTACCGCGGCATTCAAAGAACTTAACAGTGCCAACACAGCAATTCCTAGTTTAATCAACTTTTAAACCTCTGTTTCTTTCATCGCTTTCTGCTTGGCAAAGAAAGCCAGCAGACTTAAAAGTGAAATCGCTACCAAAAGGTAAAATCCTATCGTCGGATATGAGTGCGTAGTAAATTGTGCAATTTTACCATCACCAAATACGGTTGGCATGAACGGTTTGATTTTGAAAGCACCCCAATCATGTAAATTATGTCCAAACCAGTAAAGCCAATAGGAGTAATCCATAATGAAAAGTAACGGTAAAGAGACTGGTATCAACATTAACAGGTTGAGGATTTTTGAATCATACGCAATGAACAAGATCATGATCAAAGTCAGAAGCAGCAATGCATAAGGACCGATAGCACGTTCAAAATGTCCCCCTACCCACATAGGATCCATACCTACATAGTGATTGATCGTGTTCATTTCATGTACTTCTCCACTGTACCCGTCAAAATGAAAAAAGACAGGAATACCTTCAGGAAAAGCCTCTTTTGGGTAATTGGGTGCCTCAAGTGAAACTGCCCATATTGGCATAGATGCTACACCAATTTCTGCTGATTCTTCAATCATCTTCAGTAGATCATTATGTGCCTCTTTGGGTGTCGTGACAGACTTGTATCGTCCCTGATTATAAAGATTCCATACTTTCACTGCAAGAGGTGAGATTTCTTCGGTTTTCCCTGCATCGATCTTATTCATTGTTCCGTGAAAAGTGACCATAGGAAATGTAAAAGCGATAGTCAAGATAATGAGTGCCAATCCGGCAAATATCTTTGCTTTCATAAAACTTGGATGCATACTTTCTCCTTATTTTTAGTAACTGAAATGATTATAGCCAAAGAGTATAAAAAAGAAGTTGACAGAAATCAATTTAGAAAAATATTATTATAATTATAATAAGTTAGGATTATATATTCGGAGGGAGGCGATTTGAGTTACCAAAGGCAAAAGTGCCCTTGGTAATGGATGCTAGAAGAGATTTGCGTTCTCATCAATCCATTTAAAGTATTCAATAAGATCTTTGATCTCATCATCACTCATATGTTGATTAGGCATTTTAAGATTGAAGTAATCAATCATACCTTTTACATATGGATCAGCATACATTTTTGATGGATCTTTAATAAAATTAGTAACCCATTTTTCAGCATTTTCATGTCTTTGCAGTACACCTGTCAAGTCTGGACCTGAAGATACTTTACCTACAACGTGACATCCTGAACAACCACCTTCATCAAAGGTACTTGCACCACGCTCTGCTTCCGGAGATTTTTTCGTTGCAATAAGACTTACCAATGTGTCTTTCGCTCTAATTCCAACATCTGCTGTTTTCACCATAAGCTGCCAGATCATATTTTCAAAAAGGATCGCTTTTTCCATGTCTCCAGCTTTCACCGCAGCATTTGCTTTCTCTTTTTGCCCTTTGATCTGTCCATACTGTGCAAATGCATCGTCAACTAGATCAGCAACTACTTTATGTTCACCAAACTTATTGTCTTTCAAGAACTTAACAACAGACTGGATAACAGCATCTGTAGCATCATTAACTGCTACTGTTTTGTCATATTCAGCTTTCAATTGCTCGGGAGTCATTGTTTTCATTTTAAGTTTTTGTGCAGACACATATTTTTTATTTGGATCTTTAACCATAAGGTAACCCATCATTTCCAAG
>Ga0256827_10003408_pt1 | contig 10061 bp, 9 predicted proteins | sample CV84metaG_FD_185977 | JGI IMG/M metagenome (GOLD analysis project Ga0256827, IMG submission 185977) | Hydrothermal vent microbial communities from East Pacific Rise, Pacific Ocean - CV84 | ecosystem: Environmental > Aquatic > Marine > Hydrothermal vents | place: Pacific Ocean: East Pacific Rise...
CTAAATTATGCTATAGAAGCAACCAAAGATTCTAATGTAAAGCTGGTGATTGAAAATACAGCAGGACAGGGTTCAAACCTTGGGTATAAGTTTGAACATTTGGCACATATTATTGATAAAGTAGAAAATAAACGTCGCGTAGGGGTATGTATAGATACCTGTCATATGTTTACTGCAGGCTATGATATACGTACAAGAGAAGCGTATGATAATACATGGAATAGTTTTGATGCAATCGTAGGGAGAGAATATCTTATGGGGATGCATATTAATGATTCTAAACCACCGTTAGGTGCTAGGGTGGATAGGCATCATTCATTAGGGCAAGGTGAGATAGGTTGGGATGCTTTTAGCTTTATTATGAATGACTCACGAATGGATGATATACCTTTGGTATTAGAGACTATAGATGAGTCAATTTGGACAGAGGAGATTAGGGCACTTTATGCTTTTGTTGAAAAGTAAATATAATATTGAACTTACTTGAATATCTTGATTATGAAATTCATGTAAGTTCAATGAGGAACAAAATTCAAAGGAGAGAGTTTATGAAAAGAGTTTTAGGTTATTTGTTTATAAGTAGTGTATTGTTATTTACGGGGTGTGGGGATCTTGATAAACCAAAAAATGAACAGGCCAATGGGGGCGAAGTACTTGTTGATTTGGATGCAGGTAGTGTAAAAGTTATTTTACAAAAAATAGGTGCTGCAACAGCAGATACTACAGTATATGGATATAAAGCATATAAAATTCCATATAATACAACAGATGAGGAAGGTAGTATTGTTAAAGTTTCTGGACTAATGATTGTTCCACAAGGAATGCCAGATATAGTGACTAAGCAGATAGGATATTCTCTTGTGAGTGACGATCATGGAACAATTTTTAAGAATGATGAGACATCAACAGAAGTGGCTAAAGATACATATGCTCCAGCTGGATCTTCTGTTATTTTAACTTCTTTAGCAGGTTTTGTAACACTGCAACCTGATTATATAGGATTTGGTGATTCAAATGACCATTATCATCCTTTTATTTTGAAAAAATCACTTGCTAATGCAACAGTAGACTTTATAAAAGCAGCAAGAACTTTTGCTACTCAAAATGCTATTAAATTAAATGGTCAGTTATTTTTGACGGGCTATAGTGAAGGTGGCTATGCCGCAATGGCAACATTACAAAAAATAGAACAAGAGGGTGAGTTACAAGTATCTTTAGCAGCACCAATGGCAGGTCCTTATGCTTTAGAATCTATGGCAATGGGGGTTTTAAGTCAACCTCAACTCAGTGTCCCCTCTTTTATGGCTAATGTAGGGTATGCTTATGCTAAAGTATATGATGAAGATATAGCATCGATAATTAATGAACCTTATGCATCTTCTTTAGAGAGTTTACTTGATGGAAGTAAAGGTCGTGCAGAGATAGATGCACAATTAACCAGAGTAACAACAGGAGAAGAAGGTCTATTTAATCCTATATTTGTAAATGATTTTTTGAAAAATCCAGATAATTGGTTTAAAAAAGCAACACAAGAAAATAGTATACATAATTGGACTCCTAAATCAGCAGTACGTTTAATTCATTGTGAAGGTGATGATGTTATACCTTATAGTATTGCACAACTCACAGAGAAGACAATGAAAGCAAGAGGAGCAAATAATGTTACGATAGTATCAGTAGAAGATACATTAAGTATTCCTTCTAAAGTGGGTCATGGTAAGTGTGGACTATTGGCATATAAAGTAGCAGCTGGTATATTTGCTAAAACAAGAAAAGAAACAGCAGGATATTAGGAGATGAAGATGAATAAAATAATAACACTAAGTGTATTGACAAGTGCTTTAGTCTGTGCTGGAGGATATAAACTTCCAGAACAGTCTCTTAATTCTATGGCATTAGGTGCAGCTTATGTAGCTCATACGAGTAGTGCAGATACAGCTTACTTTAACCCTGCGGCAATGTCATTTATGAAAGATAAACAATATGTTGAAATGGCTACAACTTTAGTACATTTATATGCACAAGATTATACATTGGGAGGATCCACTTCAGGTACATCAGAAGATGAAAATATTATTGTTCCTACTATCCATTATGTTGCTAATGCAGTGGACAATTGGCGATGGGGTATGAGTTTAACAGTACCTGGTGGATTAAGCAAAAGATGGAAGAGTCCATTTCAAAAAGCCTCAGCAGAAGAGTTTACATTAAAAAATGTGGAATTAAATCCAGTTTTTTCTTATAAAGTAAATGATGAATTTTCAATTGGTGGTGGAGTACGAATAGTTTATAGTGAAGGTATTGTAAAAAGTAATAGTGCTGATGCAAATGTTATAAACCCTAGTGTGCTGAGTGTCAAGCGTGATATGAAAGGGGACTCTATAGTCTTTGGATATAATGCAGCGCTCTTATATAAACCAACTACTGATATAAATTTAGCACTTACCTATCGTTCAAATATTGATTTAGACGAAGAGGGTGAGGCAAATTTATTTTTAGGTAAGGTAGGTAAACAGTATGATACTAGTGTAACAGTACCTTTACCTGCAGCATTAAATATTGCTATTTCAAAAACTTGGCAAGATAAATTTACCTTAGAGCTTAATTATGAAAGAACATTTTGGTCTACATATAAAAAGTTAGATTTCAATTATAAACAAAGTTTAGCAAATCCAGTATTAGTAGCTGTATTTGATGAACCAAAAGAGAGAAGATGGAAAGATAGTGATACATTTAGAATAGGTACAACTGTAAAGATGAATAATCAATTAACAGTAATGTTTGGATTTGCCATTGATGAAACACCTGTTAATCCAAAGTATGTTGGATTTGAACTTCCTGATAGTGATGCTAAAATATACTCTATGGGGATTCGTTATCAACAAACAGAAAACCTATCATGGGGAGCAGCAGTTTTATATGATAATAAAGAAACACTTAATTTAAAAGCAGGGGAGCATCATGAGGCAACTGCATTGTTGAATAAAGGTGGACGTTTTAGTGAGGGAGGATCACTCTTAACTACTATAGGTCTAGCGTACGAGTTTTAATATGAAATATAAGTTTAATAACTTTTATGAAATTATTACTTTTCAAGCCAAAAAGCGCAAAAATAAAGTTGCGCTCCTTATAGATGATCAAAAAGTTACCTATAAGGAGATATTAGAAGCAACAGATAGATTGGCAGCCTTTTTATCCCAAAAAGGTGTGAAAGAGGGTGATAAGGTAGCTTTATTTTTACGTAACTCTCCAGAGTTTATCTATAGTATTTTTGCTATTTCTAAATTGGGTGCGATACTTGTTCCAATCAATACTTTTTTGAAAGAAGAAGAACTTAATTATATTCTTCAAGATAGTGGTAGTTCCATATTATTAGCTTCTACGATACATGAAAAAGTAATCGATAGTTCCCAAGCAAATACTCTATGTAGTTTTATTGTATGGGAAGGGGATAAGAAAACAGAAGGTGATGATCTTTTTCGTTTTAATGAGATTATAAAAAGTGGTGTATCGGTAGAGCATAGGCAAAGAGGACTTGAAGAGACAGCTATTATTATATATACCTCTGGAACTACAGGTAAGCCAAAAGGTGCGATGTTAAGTAATAGAAATATTATTTCTAATGTATTCTCTGGACAAAAAACAGTGAATGTAAAGGCTAGAGATAGGGCTATTGTTTTTTTACCTATGTTTCACTCTTTTACCTTTTCTATAGGTGTGATGTTACCTCTTTCTGTAGGTGGAAGTTTAGTCATTATTAAATCAATTACACCTTTTTCTAATATTTTTAAGCAGATATTGAAAAAACGAGTCACACTATTTTTTGGTATACCTGATGTCTATAATGCCTTAGCTAAAGCGAAATTACCTTGGTATTTCTTATGGTTTAATCGTATTCGATCATTTATCTCTGGTGCTGCTGCATTACAACCTAAAACACTAGATGCTATGGCTAAAAAGTTTAAACGTGCTACTCTGCTTGAAGGATATGGACTTAGTGAAGCAAGTCCTGCAGTGAGTATGAATACCTTAAAAAAACAAAAAGCAGGTTCTGTAGGGACAGCCTTATATGGGTATGAGATAAAAATTGTAGATGGAGATATGAATGAGCTTCCCTATGGAGGAATAGGAGATATTATTGTTAGAGGTGACAATGTGATGCAAGGGTATCTCGGACGACCTGAAGCTACATCGGAAGCGATAGTTAATGATTGGTTGCTTACAGGTGATATGGGATACATGGATGATGAAGGATTTTTATTTATAGTGGATAGAAAAAAAGACCTTATTATTTCTAAGGGAATTAATATTTATCCTAGAGAGATAGAGGAAGTAATTGATGTCTATGAAGGGGTAGGTTCTTCAGCTGTAATCGGGATAGTAGATGAGAAATCTGGGGAAGCTCCTATAGTATATATAGAATTAGCAGAAGGTACAGAATCATTTGATGAAGCTGGACTTAAAAAATATATGAGAGAGCATTTAGCAAATTATAAAATACCTAAACAGATATATGTGATTGAAGAATTGCCTAAAAATGCTACAGGTAAAGTACTTAAACGTGTGCTAAAAGACAGATTAAAAAAAGATGAAGCGTAATATCACAGCTATTATCAATGCAAAATTTATCTATGAAGATAAAATTGTTGAAGATAAAATACTTTTGTTCAAGAGTAAAATTATAGGTATTGTAGATGATATCATCTTAACGGATAGTGATGATATTAAAATTATTGATGCTAAAGGAGCTTATGTAAGTGCAGGGTTTATTGATTTGCATATACATGGTTCTGGTGGAGCAGATGTTATGGATGCAACACCTGAAGCATTAGAAACAATTGCTACTATTTTACCCTCTACGGGAACAACATCCTTCTTAGCAACTACTATGACAATGTCTCCAGAATCTATTGATAAAGCTTTAAGAAATATACAAAATACCATTTCTAGTCAGATGGGGGCTAATATTTTAGGGGTACATCTGGAAGGTCCATTTCTGAATGTATCCAAGCATGGGGCGCAAGATAAAGCATATATTCAACAACCTCACTTTGCCCTTATTGAAAATTATATGGATATTATAAAGATGATTACACTTGCACCAGAAGTACAGGGCAGTGAAAATTTCATTAAAATGTTGTCAAAGAATTACCCAAGTCTTATACTTAGTATTGGACATTCAAATGCTAGCTATAAAGAGGCTATACAGAGCTTTAAATGGGGTATATCGCATGCTACACATCTCTTTAATGCAATGAACCCTTATCATCATAGAGAACCCGGTATTGTAGGTGCTGTGTTTGATAGTGATATAACATGTGATGTAATAGCCGACTTAGTACATACACATGGATCTATCTTAGCGTTAGTACAAAAAATAAAAAAAGATAAGCTTATCTTTATTACAGATGCTATGAGAGCAGGTTGTATGAAATGTGGTACTTATGATTTGGGTGGGAGAAAAGTAGAAGTATCAGAAGGTAAAGCTATTTTAGAAGATGGGACTCTTGCAGGGTCTGTTTTACAGATGAATGACGCTTTAAAAAATATGTTGAAATATACTACTATGACATTAGTAGAAGTTGTCAATGCAGTAACAAAAGTACCAGCACAAAAATTAGGTCTTAATAAGGGTGAATTAAAAAAAGGGTATGATTCAGATATAGTAATATTTGATGAAAACTTTAATATCATAAAAACAATTATAAATGCAGAGGTAAAATATCAATGTTTGGATTTTTAAAACGTAAAGTGAGAGAGGTATATTCCCCTGTTGATGGGCAAATTGTAGCGATTGAATCAGTAGATGATGAAGTATTTTCTACTAAAATGGTGGGAGATGGTGTAGCGATTATTCCTGTAACAGGAAATTTTACATCTCCTATAGATGGGGTAGTATCTAAAATATTTTCTACCAATCATGCGTATAGTATTAGAAGTGATAAAGATTTGGAAGTGATGGTACATATAGGTCTTGAAACGGTGGCACTTGGTGGAAAAGGGTTTGTTAGAGTTGCTAATGAAGGGGATAGTGTGAAGGCAGGTGACACTATTATAGAGGCTGATTTGCCCTATATACAGGAGTATGCTAAAGATATTATTACGCCTATTATTCTCACCGATCAGAGTGATATTAAAGAGATAACTAAAAAAATAGCTATTGTTAAAAGTCAAGATAAAATTATGGAGATATACTAATGCCACAAAGTGATAATTTATATTATTATCTGGTTTATGCAGCTATTTTAGTCACTTTTTTTATTGTACTTAAATTACCTAAAAAAAAATGAGGTAATACTTCTTTAATAGAACTTTTGTATACTACATACATGAAAATTTTATTATTAGAAGATGACAAAATATTATGTGAAAGTCTAAAAGAGTTTCTAGAACTTGAAGGATATAGTGTAGATGTAGCACATCGTGGTTCTGAAGTTTTTGATTTGACGTTTGATGAGATATATGATCTATATATTTTGGATGTAAATGTTCCAGATGTTGATGGGTTTGATGTATTAACTGCACTGAAGCAGGCAGGAGATGTGACCCCTGCAATTTATATTACTGCATTAACAGATATTAACTCTATTTCCAAAGGATTTGATATAGGTGCAGATGATTATATTAAAAAACCTTTTGACCCGGAAGAGTTAGTGATTCGTATTAAAAATAAATATCAAGAACAAGATAAAATTTTAAGAGTAAAAGATATTATATATAACCCAATCACACGAGTATTACAAAAAAATGGACAGACTATTGGGTTAGGAGAAGTACAACATAATATCTTTCATGCACTTATGATAGAACAAGATAGGATAGTAGATAGTTATATACTTATGGATTTTTTAGAGCACCCAACTGCGAATGCATTACGTGTAAACCTTGCAAAATTAAAAAATAAGTTAGGTATAGAAATTAAAAATATACGTGCACAAGGGTATATGATTGAAAGCGTATGAACGTGAATCTTTTATAAAAAGTTTTTTAATTTTTTTTATACTTCTAGAAGTTTTATTAGCAATAAACTTTTGGAATGAATATCAAATCAAAAAAGTTGAAATTGAAGAAAAAATACATACAGAGATGAAACTGTGTGCTTTTAGTTTAGCATGTGATGGACTTACAACAGATTTTGTAGATAGGTCAAAAGATAGAGAAGAGAACATACTTTATAAAGATGGTGATTTTTATGCATATTTTAAAGTCCCCACAGTTGAAAAATATTTAATGAAAGTTGTATACCCTAGAATTAGCTATACAAATAGAATTACAAGATTAGAAAATCAATTATTTAAAAAGTTTTGGTTCTACTCGATTTTTGCAGCGATTGTTTCATTTTTATTTTCTATTTATGCACTGCTTCCTTTAAGACGAGCACTACACCTCAATGAAGAGTTTGTAAAAGATATATTACATGATTTTAATACACCTATCAGTTCAATGCTTATTAATTTGAAGCTTTTTAAAAGAGAAATAGGTGAAAATACTAAAATATCTAGATTAGAAAATAATATTCAAAGTATACTCTCTTTGCAGGACAATTTACGTATTTTTTTAAAGGGCACTCCTGTACAAGAAGAGATTTTTTCATTAAAGGAATTAATGAAAAATCGTATTAGTTATTTTAATGTTTTGTACTCAGATATACACTACAGTATAGCTATGGACAAAAAAATGCTAAAGACAAATAAAGATGCATTTATACGTGTGATAGATAACTTATTATCTAACGCAGGGAAATACAATATTGCTGATGGACATGTAACTATTGAATTAGAAGATACTCAATTAATTATTAGAGATACAGGAAAAGGTATTAAAAGACCTACAAAAGTGTTTGACAGATACTATAAAGAGCAAGATAGAGGTATAGGAATAGGGCTACATATTGTTAAAAAATTGTGTGATGAGCTTGGTATTACTATTAAAATAGAGAGTAAACAAGGAGAGGGTACTCAAATTAAATTAAATTTAGAAGATGTGATAGAAAAAGGATAAAATTATTGGGTCTGTTTGTCTTTCATAAGAGACATAATACGTTTTTTATATTTTGGATTTTTATCAATTTTATATGCTGAAATAAGTTCTTCTAAAGTACCATAGCTAAGAAGTTTTTCTTCCTTTAGTCTATCTAATTTACGTGTTAATTTAGTATATTCTGTATAGGATAGAGAAGCTTTTGTTTTAGTTGTTGATATATAGCATGATAATTCATAAAGAGATGCTTTATTGAGATAGTAACTAAAAGGTTTAGTCGTATTCTTATGTTTGACTATTGTTTTAGAAGGTAATATAGTAGATTTTATTTCCATATCATTTTCTTCAATTACAACTTCCTTTTGCTTTATTTTTTTTACAATAATTTTTTTAGGGACTATTTTTTTCTTTTTAGGTATTTTTATTTTATTTTTAGTATTTTGTTGAGGCAGTGATGGTATAGGTAGTCCTAGCTTCTTTGCTATACTTTGTAATTGTACAAATTGTTTACGTGATGTAGCACGTTTTTTATAAAACTGATAATAATTTCGTATAAGTTGTTTAGGTAATTTTGTTTTGATATATCGCACTTTTCTTGCATTATATGATTTAATGGCATTTCTATATAACTTTTGTAAATGAGAATACTTTTTAGTTTCTACTAAAAGGGTTTTAAAACCTTTATATTTTTTATAAGATACAGAAGAGACATACCCTCTATTAGCTAAAGATGATATAGGTACATACCCATGTTTAGCAAAACCTTTTAAAACTTGGGATAGTGTTGTTTTTGAAGTAACTTTCATTTTATATGGTTCTTCATTTGGTTTTGACATAGAGTAGAGTAGATATTTATTTTTTCGGTGTAGGAGTATTGCTAAATCATTACTTTTTTTCTTGTAAAGGTAAAGATATTTTTTTCTATAGATAGGCAATAAGCCATCTCTTGTAAAGTAGGCTCTATGATGCTTCTTGTAAGAGGTATAGTTTACAACAGTAACTTGGTTTACTTCATCTTCCATAAGGAGTGATTTGAAGGAACATCCCTGAAATAACAATAAAAGTAAAAATAATATTATTTTTTGTTTCAATAGAAAAACCTATATTTTATATAATTGAGTGAGTAAGTATAACAATAATTAATTAATACATAGCTAATGAAATAGATTAACTATGTAAAATATTTTTAATATTTTCAGCAATATTTTCAGCTTTTGTTCCAAGGATAATTTGGATACTTTGTTTATTTGGGCGAATAATACCTTTGGCTCCAAGGTAGGTAAAGTCTTCATCATGGAGTATAGAACTATCTTTAACATGCATACGAAGTCTTGTAATACAAGCATCAGTGTCTATAATATTTTTTGAACCACCTAAAGCTTCTATAAAAGCTTCTGCTTCGATATTCTTATTGGTTATTGTCTCTTTAGAATTTTCATCAAAAATTTTGAGCTTAAAAATTTTAATGGTGTAGTAAGATGCAATAAAATAAATTATTGCAAAGACTACTCCAAGTGGTAATATAAGTAAAGGGTTTGTAGCAAGTTTATAATTAATCACATAGTCAATAAAGCCAGCAGAAAATCCAAATCCAGCATGAATATTAAGCATTTGTGCCAGTGCTAAAGCAAGTCCAGTAAGTAAAGCATGTAGTATAAAAAGTAGTGGAGCTACAAATAAAAATAAGAACTCTAAAGGTTCAGTAATACCAGTTAAAAAAGATGTGAATGCTACTCCTGCAAGGATAGCACCAACCTTTTTACGAGAAGCTTTAGGTGTATTAAGGTAAATAGCATATGCCATAGCAGGTAAGCCAAACATCATTACGACATAAAAACCAGACATATAGACCCCTGCACTTTTATCTCCTGCAAAGAAACGGTGAAGGTCACCATTAGCTACAACTTCTATACCATCTTTAATATGTGTATACTCTCCTAGCTGAAACCAAAAGACAGAGTTTAAAATATGGTGAAGCCCTAGAGGAATGAGTAAACGGTTAAGTGTTCCATAGATAAAGGTTCCTATTTCACCCAGTCCTATGATAGCATTGGAAAAAGCATCTATACCAGATTGTGCAT
>Ga0256827_10003409_pt1 | contig 10060 bp, 7 predicted proteins | sample CV84metaG_FD_185977 | JGI IMG/M metagenome (GOLD analysis project Ga0256827, IMG submission 185977) | Hydrothermal vent microbial communities from East Pacific Rise, Pacific Ocean - CV84 | ecosystem: Environmental > Aquatic > Marine > Hydrothermal vents | place: Pacific Ocean: East Pacific Rise...
TAAACAGCAACAATCCAAACATTGAAATATACATTATTGATGCTAATAATTGCAATTCACAAATACAAAACTTAACAGTATCAACACCTGATGCATTATCTGCATCATTATATTCTAGCTCCGACTCAGTTTGCATTAACTCCTCAATTACAATAAATGCTACAATAACAGGAGGAAGTCAACCAATTACAATTACAAATCAGGAAGGCGAAAATGTTCAATTCCCTATAAATTATACAATACATAGCGACACTTCGTTTACATATACTTTTACCGATGCTTGTAACAATACTATTACCTCATCAATTAATGTTTACGTGTATAATATTCCAAACATAGCATTATCAGCCGATAACTTATCAGGCTGTAGTCCGCTAGAAGTAAACTTTACAAGTAACCAAACAAATGCTATTTGGAGTATAAACAATACCGAATATTCAAACGGAAGCACTTTTAATCATATATTTACTACTCCTGGTACATACTACGTAAACCAAACAGTAACAACAAACAATAATTGTATTTCGCAACAACAATTACAATCTGCTATTACCGTATTCTCTAACCCAATAGCCGATTTCGATTACAAATCGCTGTTTGTATCAAACGACAATGTAAAAATAAGTCTTACCAATAATTCAGTTGGAGCAATGTATTACCTATGGGAATTTAACGACGGTAATAATTCAGAAGAAACTGAACCAACTCACACATTTATTACTCAAAACAATATTATTATCACATTAACAGCAACAAACTCAAACGGCTGCAAAGACACCATCACTAAAAGAATTGAAACATCAAACGAATACACTCTTTTTGTTCCAAATACATTTTCTCCTAATGGAGATGGAGTTAATAAATTTTTCAAACCTGTATATACAGGAATAGACACCGACAGATACCATATGTATGTTTACGACCGTTGGGGAGAAAAAATATGGGAAACCGATAATGCTGAAATTGGCTGGGACGGCAGAGCAAAAGGTAAAAGCATAGTTAAAAACGATGTTTACACTTGGCTCATCTTATTTTATGATATGAAAGGAAATAAACACGAAAAAGCAGGTTTAGTTCTTATAAACAGATAAAAAGTATCTTTTTCAAACAACTTTTCAACAACACTATTTTTAGAAAGTATATTTTATAACTTTGATGTGAATTAAAAATTACATTAAAATGAGATATTTAAAATACTTACCAATTGTGGCCTTGCTTTTTGCTAGTTGCTCACAAAACACAAGCGTTGAAAAAAACAACAATGCAAAAACAATAAAAGTTGACAACTCAAATGTTATTTCTAAACCAAACCTTAAATTAGAGTCTGATGTAATGACACCTGAGGTTTTGTGGTCATTCGGACGCTTAGGTGATGTACAGCTTTCGCCAGATAAAAAAACTATAATTTATGGTGTTAGTTATTACAGTAAAGAAGAAAACAAAGGTAATAGAGATTTATATTCAATGAATCTTGAAACAAAAGAAAAAGTACAATTAACAGCAACTGCAGACGGAGAATATAATGCTATTTGGAAACCTGACGGAAGTAAAATTGCATATCTATCTGCCGAAAGTGGTTCAATGCAAATTTGGGAAATGAATCCTGACGGAACCGGTAAAAAACAAATTTCGAATTATGATGGCGATATTAACGGATTTAAATACTCGCCGAATATGAGCAAAATAGTTTTCATTGCCGAAGTTAAATTAGATACTACTGCAAAAGATATTTATCCTGACCTTGACAAAACTACAGGTAGAGTTATTACACATATGATGTTTCGTCATTGGGATCACTGGGTAGATACATACTCGCACGTATTTGTTGCTGATTATGATGGTAATAAAGTAACAAACGAAACCGATATAATGCCAAACGAAATGTGGGAATCACCTGTACGTCCTTGGGGAGGTATGGAACAAATAGAGTTTACTGCTGACAGCAAAACGATAGCGTACACTTGTCGAAAAAAACGTGGTGTTGAATATACAATTTCAACAAATACAGATATTTATTTTTACGATATTGAGTCTAAAGAAACTAAAAATATGACCGAAGGAATGATGGGATACGACCAAAATCCTGTATTCTCGTCAGATGGAAAATATATGATATTTAATAGTATGGAGCGCGATGGTTACGAATCGGATAAAAACCGCCTATTTTTAATGAACTTAGAAAACGATGAAAAAACAGACTTAACTGCAAGTATTGAACAAAATGCAGGTCATTATACTTTTGCAGAGGATAATAAATCGGCATATTTTATTAGCGATTGGCACGCAACTGACGAAATTTACAATGTAAATTTCGAAACAAAAAAAATTAAAAAACTTACACAAGGTATTCACAACTACCGCAGTGTTATTGATGCCGGCGATAAACTTATTGCCACAATGGTTAGTATGAGTAAGCCATCGGAAATATATTTAGTTGATAAAACAACAGGCATTGACACAGAAATTTCGTTTGAAAACAAAGATATTTTAGACCAACTTGAAATGGGTAAAGTAACATCGAAATGGGTTGCTACAACCGATGGAAAACAAGAATTAGTTTGGTACATCTACCCTCCTCACTTCGATTCTACAAAAACTTATCCTGCACTTTTATATTGCCAAGGCGGACCACAAGGTACTGTAAGTCAGTTTTGGAGTTACCGCTGGAATTTCCAAATGATGGCTGCAAACGATTATATTATTGTTGCTCCAAACCGTAGAGGTTTACCAGGTTTCGGTATTGAGTGGAACGAGCAAATATCAGGCGATTATGGCGGACAAAATATGGATGATTACCTATCAGCTATCGATGATGCTGCAAAAGAACCATATATCGATGCAAATCGTTTAGGTGCTGTTGGTGCCAGTTACGGAGGATTCTCGGTTTATTGGTTAGCAGGTCATAATCTAAACAAACGATTTAAAGCATTTATTGCTCACAATGGTATTTTCAACCTTGAAGCACAGTATACCGAAACTGACGAAATGTGGTTTGCAAACTGGGATTTAGGCGGTGCTTATTGGGATTTGAATAACAAAGTTGCTCAAAATACTTATAAAAATTCGCCTCACCGTTTTGTACAAAACTGGAATACTCCAATTTATGTAATACATAGCGATAAAGACTATAGAATTGCTTATACACAAGGTATGTCGGCTTTCGATGCAGCTCGCTTACGTGGACTTGATGCAAAATGGCTTTATTTCCCTGACGAAACACACTTTGTACTTAAACCACAGAATGGTATTTTATGGCAAAGAGAATTTTTTAGCTGGCTTGATAAATATTTGAAATAAACACAGTTGTTCAGTTGATTATTCCTTGTTCATCTGTTGATTATTCATTTACTATTGAATATCCAACAGACGAGCAAGGAATTTTCAATTATCAATTTTATATTTCTCACCTTGTTCAAAATATAAAAAAGTGTCGAAACTAAAAGTAAATAAAGGAATACCACAACCCGAAATCGTTAATAATAATTCTGCAAGTAAGTTTATTAAATTAAAACGTAATAAACTTAATGTCGACGATTATTATAAAGGTATAATAAATGGTGATATTTCTATTTTAGGACGAGCAATTACTATTATTGAAAGCAATTTACCGCAAGATAAAAAGCTTGCCGCTAAAATAATTGAAAAGTGTATGCCACATACCGGTAATTCTGTACGAATTGGTATTACCGGAGTTCCGGGAGTTGGAAAAAGTACTTTTATTGAACGTTTTGGGGAAATTATTACAAGCAACGGTAAAAAACTTGCAGTTTTAGCTGTTGACCCTTCGAGCAAACGTTCTGGAGGCAGCATTTTAGGCGATAAAACACGAATGGAAAAATTATCACAAGATAAAATGGCATTTATTCGCCCCTCTCCTTCTGCTGGCTCGCTTGGAGGTGTTGCACAAAAATCGGCCGAAACAGTTTTGCTATGCGAAGCTGCCGGATATGAGTATATTTTAATTGAAACAGTTGGTGTTGGTCAATCAGAAATTTTAGTACATTCGATGGTAGATTTCTTTTTGCTTTTAATGCTTGCCGGTGCCGGCGATGAACTACAAGGTATTAAGCGCGGAATTATGGAAATGGCAGATATGATAGCCATTACAAAAGCTGACAACAATAACGAAAAACGTGCAAAACTCGCAAAAGGTGAATACGAAAATGCTTTACACCTATTCCCTCTAGCAGAATCAGGCTATTCGCCAAAAGTATCTATTTGCTCATCATTAGAGAATACCGGTATTGACTATATTTACGATGAAATAAATAATTACATTCAGTTTACAAAAAACAATAAATACTTCTATACCAAACGTAAACAACAGTTAAAACAACGTATGGAAGAAAACATAAACGAAGCTCTAAAAGAACAATTTTACGCCAATACTGAAATAAAAAGCCTATTTAATAAACTACAAAAACAAGTTGAAAGTGGTAAAATAAACCTATATCAAGCTACTGATAAACTGCTTCAAAAATATAAATAAATTATTGGCACTTATTTAAAAAAATTAAACTTGTCAGTTAAATTAAGCAAACTTATCTTTGCAAATATGAATATCACTTTTTTAGGTCCGGCTTATCCATACCGAGGAGGAATTGCAGCATTTAACAATCGCCTTGCACAAGAATTAATTGCAGAAGGTCATAATGTCAAAATAGAAACTTTTACTGTTCAATACCCTAACTTTTTATTCCCTGGCAAATCGCAATTAACTAACGACGAAGCACCTAAAGACTTAAACATTACTCGTTCGGTAAACTCTGTAAACCCATTAAATTGGCTAAAAGTTGGCACAAAAATAAAAAATGATTGTCCTGATATTTTAATTGTAAGATATTGGATGCCTTTTATGGCTCCATCGTTAGGGAAAATTTCACGAATTGTGAAAAAGAACAACAAAACAAAAATTATCGCTATTGTAGATAATTTTGTTCCTCACGAAAAACGAATTGGCGACCAAACTCTTTCAAAATATTTTACTAATTCTGTTGATGCATTTATTACAATGTCTAAAGCAGTATTAATTGATATTAGCAAGATTAACAGTACAAAAATAATACGTTTCACTCCTCACCCAATTTACGATATTTACGGTAAATTATTAAATAAATCTGAAGCTATTGAAAAACTAAATTTATCAAAAGAAAACAAATACATATTATTTTTTGGTTTAATTAGAGATTATAAAGGTTTAGATTTATTGCTTGATGCAATGAAAAACGAAGAAATTAAACAATTAGGAGTAAAACTAATTGTTGCCGGCGAATTTTATTCAAACAAAGAAAAATACATAACACAAATAAAAGAAAACAAGATTGAAGATAATGTTATTTTAGTTTCAAAGTTTATTCCTGATAACGAAGTAAACTTATACTTTTCGGCATCAGATATTATTGTACAACCATACAAAACGGCTACACAAAGTGGAGTTACACAAATTGCTTATCATTTTAACAAACCAATGCTTGTTACTAATGTTGGAGGTTTACCCGAGATTGTACCAAACAATAAATGTGGTTATGTTGTAAACAAAAATGCTAACGAGATAAGCAACGCCATTTTAGATTTCTACATCAATAATAAAGAAAAACATTTTGCTCCATTTATTGAAACAGAAAAAGAAAAATATGAATGGAATAAGCTTACTGCAACAATTTTTGATATCTTTAAAGAATTAAACAAATAGCTATGATTAAAGAGCGAATTTTAAAATCGGCACAAATAAAACAAACTATTTCGGGAAATACCGAATTTATTGATAAAATAAAACTAGTTGTTAATGACATTGTTACTTGTTATAAAAACGGCGGAAAAGTATTGTTTTGTGGAAACGGCGGAAGTGCTGCCGATGCACAACATCTTGCTGCCGAGCTTTCAGGGCGTTACTATATTGACCGTCCTTCGTTATTTGCCGAAGCAATTCACGTTAATGGTTCGTATGTTACGGCTGTTGCCAACGATTACTCATTCAACGATATTTATTCACGCTATATTGATGGTGCAGGAAAAAAAGGCGATGTACTTATAGCTATTTCAACATCAGGGAACTCCGAAAATATTGTGAAAGCAATAAATACAGCAAAACAGAAAAAAATGCTTACTGTTGCATTAACCGGCGAAACCGGAGGCAAAATGAAAAATATTTCCGATTATTTACTAAATGTACCCTGTACCGATACTCCTATTATTCAGGAAAGTCATATAATGATTGGACATATTATTTGCGAATTGGTTGAAAAAAACATCTTTTCAAACCGTTAATATATTTTATACCATCAACTTAGATATTCTTTTGGCTCTACTTTTATACCCTGCCGAATTATTTTCAATGGTATCTTCAATAATTTGTTTGAGTTCAGGTTTTAAATCAGGTTCTTCTTCCGAGATATTATAAAATATTTGTAAACAATGAACCTTAACTGCAACTGGTACCTTTTCAGAATACAAATAATCGGTGCAAAGCATTAACATTTCCCCCTGTTTATTTTTTGGAATTCTATTCATTGAAATAAGTTTTAATAAACTTCGCATTATTGAATAATTTGGTTTTGTTAATACAAAATCAACCACACCTTCTATATTATTAGTTATTAGTTTGTTATCAATATCATTTGCATTATCTATAACATAAGCGGCAATTCTTGAAGTTGGTTCAATATTATCAAATACAATATCTAATAACTTAGCATAACTTTTAGCATCTGTACTAACATACTCCGCTATTAGCATTGCGTTATGCTTTGAGATTCCTTGATTTAATAATTTTAATATTTTTTCCATAAAAAAACCGAAAACTTATTTAAAATTCTCGGTTCAAATATATTAAAATAATATTTATTATTCTTTCAGAAGTTTATTCATTTCCTCGTACTTAGGCATATCTTTTAAAGTATAATATATACCTTTTAATGCCGCAATAGTTACTTTATCTTTTGCATCTAGCTTATGTACTCTTTCTAAATATGGTAATGCCTTTTTAAATTCAGCTGATGCTTCTTTTAATTTTGCATCGTACTTTTTTTGTTGAGTTGGCGGAATTTCATCAGCTTCTTTAACCATTGCCAAACCTTTATTATTATATAAAGCACCTAAGTTATATAGTCCTGATACATAGTTAGAATCTATTTCAATTGTTTTATTATACATTTCAATTGCTTTTTCTAAACTATCTTGCTTTTCATAAATTGTACCTAAATTAAAATATAAAAGTTTGTTATTAGGTTCGTTTTTAGTACCTAAAAGTAACATTTCTTTAGCTTCTTTAGATTTTCCGGCAGTAATATAGTAATTAATTATTTCAACTAATAATGTACTTGATTTTGGATATTTCTTTCTACCCTTTTTTAGAGTTTTTAAATAATGTACAGTATCATTTTTAGCTAGATAAGCTTTGGCCAAATAATAATAGTTACCAGCTTTATCTTCATCAGTTTTACCTATACTTAAACTTTTTACTTCTTTAAAATATTTTATTGCTTTTTCTTTATCTCCAGCTTTCATTGCAGAATGTGCGGCATAATATACTGAGAATGTATCAACAGTACCTCTTATAGCAGATAAAACAACAGCCTGTTCAAATAAATATAATGCTTTCTTATAATCTTTCTTTTGATATTCAGTTACACCTTGATTTGCAACAGTATTTGTTAATACAGGCAAATATTGAGCATATATAAATCCTAAAACCTCTTGATTATTATATCTTGTATTAGGATTTTGTACCGCTTTAATATATTTTAATCTATCTAAGTTTTTATCAAAATCATAATCTGATAATTTAGCATCTTTAATACAATATACTAAAGCTTTTTTATACGATTCAATAGCTTTTGGAAGAGGATTTGCATCTAATTTGTTGTAAAATGCAACATTTTGGTCAGCCTCTGTACTTCTGTCTGCTTTTTTATAACTATCTATATTATAAATTGCATGATAAACTCGTGCTCTATAAAACCACGACAACGGATCTTCCTTAGTTTTAGCATGAACTACAACTTCCTCAATTTTTGCTTTAGCATTATCGAACTCACCATATTTAATATAGTTTTTAACGCTCGAACGTTTTGATGTTTGCGCGTTAGCAACAAATACAAACGCAATTAAAACTAAAAATAATGTTAATTTTCTCATTTTATTCTGTTTTATTAATTATTCTGTTCTCAAATACAAAAAGTGTTCCTTTTATTTATAGGCATCAAAAATACTATTTTTTAATAAATAATTAAATATTTATTTAACATACACATACAAAAACTATATTTTTGTTGAAATTTTGAAAACAAAGTACAATGATTATATCAATAAAAGAATTATTAAACTCAGAAAACTACGGTAGCAAAGTAAATGTTAAAGGTTGGGTTAGAACAAAAAGAGGTAGTAAAAACGTAGCTTTTATTGCACTTAACGACGGTTCTACAATAAATAACATTCAAATTGTTGTTGATGTTAACGAACAAAACGAAGATATATTAGCAAAAATACATACAGGTGCATCAATATCTGTTAATGGTGAATTAATAAAATCGGAAGGAAAAGGACAAAATGTTGAGATAAACTCAATAAATATTGAAGTACTTGGCGAAGCCAATCCTAACGAATACCCATTACAACCCAAAAAACACAGTCTTGAGTTTTTAAGAGAAATTGCACATCTTAGATTCAGAACAAATACTTTTGGTGCTGTATCACGTATACGCCACGCAATGATTTTTGCGGTACATAGCTTTTTTAACGAACGTGGATTTTATAACGTTCACACACCATTAATTACAGCATCAGATGCCGAAGGAGCAGGCGAAATGTTTAGAGTTACAACACTTCCTGCAAAAGATGCCCCTAAAGATGAAGAAGGAAATGTTGACTTTTCTAAAGATTTTTTTGGTCGTGAAACAAATTTAACTGTATCTGGTCAATTAGAAGCAGAACTAGCAGCAATGGCACTTTCAAAAGTTTACACTTTTGGGCCTACTTTTAGAGCCGAAAACTCAAATACTACACGCCATTTAGCTGAATTTTGGATGATTGAACCGGAAGCTGCATTTTACGACATTAACGACAATATGGATTTAGCTGAAGATATGCTAAAATATTGTGTAAAATATGCTCTCGACAATTGTACCGATGATATAACTTTTTTGAGTAAAAGATTACAAGACGAAGAAAAAACAAAACCTCAGAACGAGCGTTCTCAGGAATTAATTGAGAAATTAAACTTTGTTTTAGAAAACGATTTCGAAAGAGTTACTTATACTGAAGCCATTGATATTTTACGTAATTCTAAACCAAACAAAAAAAAGAAATTCCAATATATTATTAATGGCTGGGGTGCTGATTTACAATCGGAGCACGAAAGATATTTAGTTGAAAAACACTTTAAAAAGCCTGTTATTCTAATTGATTATCCGAAAGAAATAAAATCGTTTTACATGAAACTTAACGAAGATGGTAAAACTGTGAGAGCTATGGATATTCTATTCCCGGGTATTGGCGAAATTGTTGGAGGTTCGCAACGTGAAGAAAACTACGATAAACTTGTTAATAGAATGAACGAAATTGGTGTACCAACCGAAGAAATGAGTTGGTATTTAGATACTCGTAAATTTGGAACTGTTCCTCACTCAGGCTTTGGGCTTGGATTTGAAAGACTAATGCTTTTTGTAACAGGTATGGGAAATATTAGAGACGTAATTCCGTTTCCTCGCACCCCTAAAAACGCTGAATTTTAATATAACAAATAAAATAAAAACGGGTTGTAACAAAAGTTACAACCCGTTTAAAAGTGTTCTTGTTTTCCATAAATTTCCTTCTTTTAGTTAGTACAAAATTAATAACAAAAGAATGGTTTTTGAAATGCAAAGTATTGTAGATTAGCCTTTTCGACACGTAATCGTTGACGAAAAAACTGTTACCTATTGTCAACGATTTGTCATCTAAACTATGTAATATTTAAGGCTATTTTACCAATTTGCCTAAAATGAAAAAAGCCTGATAACACTCGTTATCAGGCTTTTGAGCAATTTTGCTTTTTATAAAAGCGGAAAGAGGGGGATTCGAA
>Ga0256827_10003411_pt1 | contig 10058 bp, 8 predicted proteins | sample CV84metaG_FD_185977 | JGI IMG/M metagenome (GOLD analysis project Ga0256827, IMG submission 185977) | Hydrothermal vent microbial communities from East Pacific Rise, Pacific Ocean - CV84 | ecosystem: Environmental > Aquatic > Marine > Hydrothermal vents | place: Pacific Ocean: East Pacific Rise...
CGAAGAAGAGACAGTACGACTTACTAACATGGAATTCGTTAACGTACGTAGAGAGGACCTACAAGGGGAGTTTGACTTAGTGATAGACGTTAGTACACCAGAGAAGGATAGTGAGACTGCTAATGATTTAGGTATGGTACTACAGACTAATGCCGCTAACATGGACCCAGACCTGGCTAAGATAGTGCTAGGTAAGATCATGAGACTTAAGAACTTGCCTGACGTAGCGTTACAGATAGAACAATTCCAACCTAAACCAGATCCGCATACCGAGAAGATGAAACAGATGCAGATCGAAGAAGCGGAACTAAACAGAAAGAAATTAGAGATGGAAATACTAGTACTTAGTAAACAGATCGAGTCAGAAGATAATAAGATGGAAGAACGTAATTCGAGAATAGCACAGAACCTTCAGTCGGAGACCAAAGAGAACATGGCTACAGCGAAGTTGAAAGATGCGCAAGCAGAGAAGATAATTGCAGAGACAGACTTACTAGACCAACAATTCGTGGATACCCAGAAGAGGGACCCTAGAATGGAAGCAATAGAGGATCGAGAGATAGATCATCAATACGGGCTAGAGATGGCTGCAGTAACCCAACAAAATAAAAACAAAGGACAGTAAATGAGGTACGGAGAAGCACAATCACCAATGGAGCTAGGACTAAGACAAGCACAGTTACCTGGTGGGGAAGCTAGCATAGCAGCTATGAGAGAACAACGAGCTAGAGATGAAGCATCAGCAATGGGATTCAGTAGTATGGAGGAGATGGAAGCATTCATGGCACATCAGAGACAACGAGAGGAGATAAGACAAGCTCAAGAAGAGGAGAATGCACTACAGAAACGAGCCTTGAGAGATAAACAAATCGGTGAACAAGCCCATGCTGCAGGGTTAGACGAAGGAATAAACAAAGGACGTAAGGCAGAGGTAGATTACCGTAACGGACTAGTTACCAATAAGGCTAGGGACATAGCAGCTACAGTAGGACAGCAACCTCAAGGTCAACAAGTGAGTGCCCCAGTAGCTAATTCACGAGAGATGTACGCTAAGGCTCAACGTGCTAACGTAGCGTAAGCCTTGATTAAGGTGCCATATACTATAATAGTGGCATAAAAGCGGTCCAATGGAAGATGACCGTCCAAAAAAGCCTGTCTAATAACTGACTCTATAATAGAGTTAACTTTGAGGAATTAATGCAATGAGCCAAGAACTTACCATTACAAATCAAGATACTATAGAATTGAAGAGAGCTGCCATTGAGGCTAATATCCAACACGCTGAGAAAGTTGTGGAACGAGGTAGAGCACTTGAAAGACTAATGAATAATGATGATTTTAAGAATGTGATTCTGGACGGGTACATAGGTGACCTAGCTGAGTCGTTGTTCTTAGAGTTAACAAAACCATTACAGTCTAACAGTATACCGCATGATACGTGTAGAGAAGGCTTAGACGCTATTCGACACATTCAGAGTTACATAGGTTCACGAGATGGTAACATCCCTGGGGACGTACAATACAACAAAATTAAAGCAGTCGAACTTATCGAAGATGAGCTGGACCGGTTGAAAGAATTAGGATAATCAAATGGCAGAAGAATACGAAACAGTAGCAGATGAACTTGAGGCTATGATAAATGGTACTCACGAGACAGAAGAAGTTGCACCCGATGAAATAGAAGATGAAATAGCGGATGCAAATGCAGAAGACAACAATGAGGACACAGAGGGTACAGATACACCCACTGAGGACCCAGCAGATGATGACGACACGAATGATCTAGATGACGGTCAAGATGATGATACTTCGGACGATGCAGGAGAGCCGGAGGATGAGGAAGACCTAGAAAACGCTCAAGTAGATGAAAGTAATCTAGACGATGAGGGTGAAAACTCAGACGACGAAGGTAACGACGATACACCAGCAGACGATGATGGTGAGAAAGACGATACTAGTGAAGATGATACGAAAGACTCAAACGACGGTGCGAGTACGGATACTCCTGAAACGGATTATGAAAAGCAATACGAAGAGCTGATGAGCAAAAATCAGGAATTGCAAGGATTCTACGACCAAGTAACTGCAGACTTCAAAGCTAACGGTAAGATGGTTAAGGGGTTCAAAGACCCTAAGAAGATCATACAAAGTAATCAGATGGCTGCTGGCTACGGAGAGAAGATGGCTGGATTCAAGCAATACAGACCATTCATGGCTCCATTAAAAGAGCGGGGTATGCTGGAGGACTTAGATAAGTTCAACCTAGCAATGAACATAATCGATGGGGATAAAGAGGCATTAAAACAGCACATCAAGAACCTAGAGATTGACCCCGTTACGGACTTAGACATAGACGAAGGTATCAACTATACAGGGAAGAACCATGCATCAGATGAGACTGACTTAGCACTTGACGATATGTTCGAAAGAGCAAGAAGTACAGGAGTAGAAGATCAGTTAAGAGATGTACTGTTCGATAAATGGGACAGAGCGAGTGCTGCTGAACTAATTAATGACCCGATAAGTAGAAAAGGTATCGTAGATCACCTAAGCACTGGTGTGTACGACGCAGTTATGGAACGAGTATCAGAGAATAAACGAACTGATGCAGACGGTTTATACTCAACTAAGTCTAACTTAGTACAATACCAGTTAGCAGCTGAGGAACTAAAACGAGAGTTTGACCAAGATGTTCAAGCAGAACGTGAACGTAACGAAGCGCAACAGGCAGCTGAGCAGGCTAGACTTCAACAAGAAGCAGAGGCTGCGGCAGAGGCAAAACGGCAAGCTGACCTTATAGCTCAACAAGAGTACAAAGCGAAGGTAGCTCAGAACAACAAGGCTGAGGAAGCTCGTAAGAAAGCAGCATCAGTAAGCAAAAGAAAATCAAAACCCGCTCCTAAAAAAGCGTTCGACCCAATGGCATTGGATGGCGATAAGTTTCAAGACTACTTCAATAGTCTGATAACTGGTTAAGATCGACAAGTACAAAAGGATAATACAGCATGGCTGAATTAATTAACAAGTTTAACCAAGGTGAACTAACATCATCAAGTATTGATAGACAGTTCACACCAGAATTCGTAACAAAGTCGGTAGCAGAGATTGCTCCAAGAAAAAGATTCTTTACTCAAATGAGTAACCCAATCGCAATGCCTAAGAACCATGGTGATAAGATTACTAAAGAAGTAAGATTACCAATGTTACATAACGAGAATAGAGTTGATGCAAATGTGGATGCTAATACAGCTAAGATACTTACAAACGTGTGGTATGTATACCCAGCACTGAACGGTACAGTTGATTCAGAATACGCTTCAGATGATTACTTAGGTGCTAATGCAGGAGACTTAAATGCTGCAATCGCTGCTGCTAAACAAGCTGCTCAAGATAGAGTTGATGACATTGGTGGAACTGCATTCATGAAATCAGGTGCTGGTAACGTTATCGGTGGAGATAGCTCGTACGCAGTTGTAAATGGTACAATCCCAGAACTACCAGAAGAGGGTGGAGTTGTGAACTTATTAAACAGTTCAAGTAAACTAGTTACTGCTAAACTTACATTCCACGGTATCGGTCATAAGTACACTGTTAGATCAGTTGAACTAGACTCAAGAAAAGGTCAAGTTGCTCAAAAGATCAAAGACTTATCAAGAGCTACTCACGAACTTAAAGAGATGCAAGTACAAAATGCTATCATTACTGCTTCAGAGGCTAATAGAATGTGTGCGTCAATGACTACATGTACTCCATCAGGTATGAGAGCTAACGATATCCTTACTTACGATGCGTTAACAGCATTCGAGCAAGAGTTACTTAGAAATGACGTTCCATTAGATACTCAAATCATTACTGGTACTACTAAGATTGATACAAGAGTAGTTGAAGACGGATTCATCTGTTTCATTAATAGAGAGTTAGTTCCTGGATTAAGAAAGATCGTAGGACCAGACGGTAAAACACTGGCATTCAAAGAGAAATCAACATACGCTGCTGGTACTACATTGATGGATGGTGAAGTTGGTGCTATCGGATCATTCAGATTCATCGTTGTTCCTGACTTACAAGCATACAGAGGTGCTGGTGATAATACAGACCCATACGCTGATGATGAAGCTGCACAAGCAGATGGATTCGCTAATAAAGCTGAAGGTGATGCTGCAATTGCTAACAGACATTCGTCAGGTGGTTACTTTGATGTATTCCCAATGATCGTAATTGGTGATGATTCGTTCTCAACAGTAGGGTTCACTGATAAGAACGTTACAGCTAGACACATATCGCCTAAAGCTGATGTATACAATGATATGCATGCACAAGTTGGTGGGGTTGCGTCTTCATGGACATTCGGATTCTTGGTTTACAGACCTGAGAGAATCAGACAACTTGCAGTTATCGCTCCTAGGGTATAACGGCTAAGGTAATGAAGGCTTAGGCCTTTGTTACTAACATAAGTGCTTTGTAAGTGTATATACGATAATATGTACTTACAAGACACTACTACTTAGAGTTAGGCAATGTCGACAGATAACCAAATATAAGGAAATAAATATGGCAAAATCATATGAAGAGATGACGAAAGTCGAGTTACAGGAATGTATTAAAGCGTTCAGACTGAATGCAGAGGTAGCAGAAATTGCTAAAGACACAAAGAAGGTAACTAACGCTGAGTACGTTACAGTACTTAACAAGTTCAAAGACAGTCAGGATGAGGCTCATGGAGTTACTCGTGATGAGAATGATAACATCGTTGAGAAAGTTACAGTATCAAAAACTGGAAGTTCAAACAAGTCAAGAGAGCAGCTAATTACTGGTGACTTAGAGAGAAAGATACCAGTAATAATACAAGACTACGACATTAGCCAGTCCACAGACGAAGACTTAGAGAACCAGTTGATACCAATCGGTTGGGGTAACATGCTTACAGGTGGTAGAACAAGTTACATCGCTAAACATGGTGAGATGCAATACGTACAAAGAGGTGCATTACTAGCAATGGAAGCAATCAGAATTCCAACCAACGCTAAAGATGCAAATGGTAAAGAGTCAACAAAACGAACTAAGAAAAGATTCGGAATCACAGAAGTGCAAGGTTGGACCCAAGCAGAGCTAGAAGCTCATGCAAAAGAACAGTCACTTAAAAAAATATAAGGAATAGGCAATGGCAGGGACAGTACAATTCGAGAAGATTACTAAGGTATACAGAACAGTGTTCTTCGGACTAGACGGTATAGCAAAGGCTAACGGCGACTCCGACGGAGAGGATTGGGTATACGTGAATAACGCTGAACGAGTAACTACTTCAGGAGGTACTACTGCCTCAGACCCTGCTTGCACTATAGCTCACACAAAGTTGTACACAGCAGAGAGTTCAGTAGCAGTTGATAGTGACACAAGTACAGTTAGGTCAGTAGAAGTGTACATCGACTCCACACCAAACACGGATACGATAAAGTGCACTACTACTAACCCAGATACAGTAACAGAGGATGATGAGTCAGACTTGTCTGTAGTAGTCGGTGGAGTAGCTACAGCAATAGAGCTAGCAGCTGAGGATTCCATAATCACTAAGATCAACGAATCTGATGCCCTGGCTACAGCTACGTTGGTAGGCGACGTGATTGAAGTAGTATCCGATAATGGTGAGATGTTGTACATCAGGGGTCAGTCATTCACTACAGTAATCGCTAACTCAAAAGGCACAGTTGAAAGACTAGCTAAAATCACTAACGATAGTACTAAAACTGCCTCAGATGGTTATGATGTGTACGTACCAACTGATAAGATAGCTAATACTGATAATACAGTAAACATAGACGAGTTCCACATAGACGTACGTAACTTACTTGGTCAGGAAATTGACATAAAGATAGTGTTCGTATGTGACTACACTGAGCAGTAAATACAATTAAAGGAGTCCCCATGACAATTAACTGGAACGACATAGTAGGGAGTAAAACCTTAGAAGATGGTGGTTACGTAGGGGACTTCATGGCAGTAGCCAGAGCTCACCTTAACGAAGCAAAGGATAACGGTGAGATAACACAAGGAGAAGTTGGTGAGGTATACTCAGCAATGATACCGAGTGCCTTCCAACAAGGCTTACAGTTCGCAATGACACGTGCCTTGTCAGAGGCACGAGTAACTAGTGAGATTAAAAACCAAGACATACTAGAGACTAAGAACACCTTACTTACACGCCAGGTGGCTCAATTAGAGCAACAAATGGATACTCAACGACAACAACTAGAGAATACCCTACTTACTGCTAGTAAGCAACGAGATAACCTAGTAGCACAAAATACACAGTTACATAGGACCATAAGTAAAGTAGAGAAAGACATCGAGGTGGCGGAAGCCCAAAGAATACAAATTAAGCGAAGAAGCTTATAGAGGATTGATACATGGCATACGAAGAAGGTAGTTACTTAGACGATTACAAAGAGGTATACGGTACAGTAGTCAATGCGGCACTAGACGGTACAGTCACAGGAGAGAACTCCATAACAGAGAGACTGTTCAAGCTGATAGACGATAGCGACACATCGGATAACGAGAAGTTATCGATGAAGAAAGACGCATACATGCAGATAATCGCCTCAGTAACTACCTCAAGCCAGAAAGTCGCTACAGGGATGATACGGGATAAGTACACACTAGAAACAGCAATCAAGAAGGCGGAAAAAGACTTAGAGGTTAAGAGTGCTCAAGTAGTAGGGATGGAAGAAGATAACAAGGTTAAGGCTCAACAGGTACTTAAGAGTAGGGCTGATGTGGCTATCGCAGAACGTCAGGTGTTCAAGATCGAGAATGAGGCTAAGCTAGTAGATGAACAAGTCACAAGCATGCAAAAAAAGAACGAGAAGACAGACGTTGATATACTGATATCGAAGAAACAGCTAGAGGTAATCACTAAAGACGTTGAGGTTAAGACTGCACAAATCAGCAAACTAGCAGAGGACGAAGCACTGGTAGTAGCACAGAAGCTAGAGCAAGTTGCAGATACGACCAGAAGAACAGCTTGGAGTGCACAAGACCTTAGAGTTAAACAGGCAGGTATTAACCAACAAGTAAGAGCTACAGCTAAGCTTGAGGTAGATATCGAGGTAGCTAAGGACGAGAATGCTCGTAGAGCAGCTGCTAACGTTAAAGACCTAGTACTTAAGGATAGACAGATCGTAGTTACCGAGGCTCAGATAGGACAAATCAAGGAAGATACTGTGCTTAAAACCAAGCAAGGTAATGCAGCTACGGCTAATGCAGCAGCAGCTACCGCAAATGCCGCAGCCAATACTTCAGCAACCACAGCAGAGATCGCTAGACAAGATACCTTAGCAGATAGTCAAGTAACTAAGTTAGCAGCAGATACTACTTACACCAATACACAAGCAACTGAACTTACCGCTCAAGTTAAGCATAACAGGGTAATCAAGGCAATGCAGGCTAATGGTAGTATGCTAGGTACCTTAGGTAGTGCTGGAGTGATAGCACCACAGTACATGTGGTCATCGTTCTTCTCAACACAGAAGTGGCTTACCGATGAAACAACAGAAACAATTGACATTACAACAGATGCGGATACTACACCGTTATTCGACCACCTTAAAGATAGTGATGGTAAAATCACTAAAGATAGATGGGACACATTGTTCGAGGACATAGACACAGAAGAGGATGACTCAAACGAAATAACTACCACAGAATGGGAAACATACATGAGTGCACATAACCTAGCACTTAACGGGTTCGCTAGCGTAAGCTAGTACCCACAAAGGCATAAGTAATGGCAGTTGAGCTAGTCGATATCGACACTACGAAGGTATGGCCTGGTGAAGACGTAAGCACAGATACTAACACATGGGCTGACGCTACAGGCCTTACTAATGAGGACCTAACGGCTGACATAACTCAAGATACCATCACAGTAGATTGGGATGCACTTGACGTAGTAAACAACTTAGACTTAAGCGAACTGACAAATGATAACTTAACCACTGACACTAACGTACCCTCAATAGACAACGAGATACCCTCGGAGGCCATAGCAGGGTTACCTCAGGTAGGGACACAGGTACGGCAAGATGAACTTGCTACTCAAAACTACGGGCAGTACAACCTAGCCGATGGTTACGATAAGGGTGCCCTAGGGTACATAGACGGCGTAGCGGTAGGAGATGACCTAGGTTACGTAATGGAAGTCACAGGATACAAAGAGGCTACTCGTGAGGTAGACGGTGAAACTACCACGTCCGGTGGGGTTACCATGACCGAGATAGTAGAAGAGGCCTACTACGAACCAATATACAGACCAGTAGGTACGTTCACCCGGGAAGATGAGACATACACAGGTTCCATCCACGGGTATAACTACACCAGTACATATGATAAGTACTCGTACTCAGCATTGTCTGATGCCGATAGGGCTGACATGCTACTGGACGGATGGTACGTACCGGGGTATAACGAGCCAGAAACAACCACTACGGTAACCCTCGTAGACATTGATAATACGGAAGAGATAACAGTAGACTATGATAAACTCGATGAGGTAGTAGATAGTACTGACCAGTCAGACCTTGACGCGCCCATGGATACCTCGTTAGACACTACTGGTGATACACCTCCTGGATTCGATCCGGTAGAACTGCAACACACAGTAGACGGCATAAATCAAGGTACGTTCGCTAGCGGGGTTACTTACGACACCACTACGGGAGACATACTGGTAAATGGTGAAGTCGGGCAGCTTAATGATGGTGGAGACCTCGTAGTGTACGACTCGGCTAGCGGTACAACTACCATATACGCTAATAAAGAGAATGCTGAAGGTTACGGGTACAACATACAGATCACTGAGAACCTTGGGGACGTTACAGGAGATGGGGTTGATGACTTCAATACCTACGATACTTCAGCAAGCTCATCCACAATAACCTACGGAGGTACCGGTAACACACTCACAGTAGGGATGGACCTTAGTGAGGACCTACTTGAGGGGTTCGACGTAGACATTACTGACTACTTACTAGGTCATGATGAAGCTGACGGATTCCTTGACAATGTCACTGACCTTCACGTTACTACTAACTTAGAAGAGGATGGTACTACAGGATCATCAGTGTACACATACACTGATGATAAAGGACATACACACAGTGACATGGATACCTTCAAAGTTACAGAAGGGGATGACTCCATTGCTGGTTGGGTATTCGGTACTAGTGATGATACCACAGCGTTCTCCAGTACAGATAGGGAGTACGACGAGTCAGGTACCTTGGTACAAAGTGCGGCTTACACAAGTAGTAAGAATACCTACACACAGTTACAGGATGACGGTTCATACAAGGTAACTACATTAGACACGGAAGACGGTAGATGGACAGGAGAGTTAGATAGTACCGGTAAGCTGGTAGTCGCATTAACCGATCCGGACAGTGAGCACTGGTGGACAGACGATGACGCAGCAGAGTACCACGTTACCAACACAGGAGACCCTACAGTAACGTACGATTACAGCGTCACTAATACAACTACAGTCGACACCTACCAAGATAGGGTTGATAAATGGGAACAAGACAAGACAATAGCCGAAACCGCTGGGATAGCCTTCACCGAACCGGAACCGGTAAGGCTAGCTACGGATACGGTAACTACCACTAACGACTTGAACTCGATAACTACACAAGTAACTGACGTAATGTCATACAAGGTAGATACATTGGCTTGGAGTGACCCTACGTCATGGTTGGATAACATGGGCTTACCTGACATTGAGTTGTCATACGATGGCGGTGTCACAACACACGAAGGTAGCTTAGGTACGGAGTTACTACACGGGATAGCTAACATATTCACTGATGATGCAGAGCTGCTAGAGTCGTTCGCTGAAGTAGGTTACGTAGTAGACGTTGCAGTAGAGTTATACACACTGTACAACCTTGGGGGCGCATTAGTCGATGGGTACAACGCTAGACAGGACATGATAAACTACATTAACGATGGAGGTGGGTCATTCACGGATAAAGAACAAGCCATACTTACGTTGGCTGACCTAG
>Ga0256827_10003412_pt1 | contig 10056 bp, 9 predicted proteins | sample CV84metaG_FD_185977 | JGI IMG/M metagenome (GOLD analysis project Ga0256827, IMG submission 185977) | Hydrothermal vent microbial communities from East Pacific Rise, Pacific Ocean - CV84 | ecosystem: Environmental > Aquatic > Marine > Hydrothermal vents | place: Pacific Ocean: East Pacific Rise...
ATCAAACACTAAACATTATAATTTTAATATATTTTTAGCTTTTAAAGAGTATCCTATTTCAAAAGTTTGATTTGGAGAATTACAATGTCAAAAAATAATAATGAAATGAGTACAGATGGACTTACTTTTTTAGATGATGGTGAAGTTTTATATAACGATTTATATCTTCTTTCAGAAACTGATGAAAAGGGTATAGTTGAATATGCTAGTGATTCTTTTCTAAAAATAGCAAATTTAAGAGCTGATGAACTTATTGGTGAAGCACATAATATTGTTCGTCATCCAGATATGCCTCGTGCAGCTTTTAAGTCTCTTTGGGATGATGTTCAATCTAAAGGTTTTTGGACTGGTATAGTGAAAAATGCTAGAAAAGGTGGTGGTTTCTACTGGGTTTATGCAACTGTTCTTCGTTCTATTGATAAAAATGGAAATACAAAATATGTGTCTATCAGAGTTAAACCATCTCGAGAAGATATAAAAAACGCTGAAGCGTTATATACAACACTAGATTAAGATAAAAGGATTTTATAATGGCATTAATGAAAAAAAGTAGTTCAGGTTCAAGTTCATCTTCGGCAGTTGTATCTTCTGGTGGAGATTCCAAAAGAAGACAACGAACATTAGCGAAACAACAACAAATTAGTGAAAGTATAGCTGGTATATCTATGACAATTTTAGATAATGCTCAAGAGAGTGTAAGTGCTATAGAAGAGCTTAAATCTTCAATGGAGCAAATTGCAACAGCAGCAGAAGAAAATAGTGGAGCAAGTGAACAAGCACTTAGCAATGTAAAATCTATAAATACAAATATAAATAGAATGAACTCGACAATAGATTCTGTTATATCATCAACTATAGCCACTGGTGATAACATTATGAACTCTGTTTCAAAGATTAGTGATTCTGTTGAGAGAATGGATAATGCTGTTGTTGTAGCTCAAGATTCATCTAAAAAGAGTGAGGAGTTAAAAGTATCTTCACAAAATATTGGTGATGCTGTTGGTTTTATCGCTAAAATTGCTGATCAAACAAATTTACTAGCATTAAATGCTGCGATTGAAGCTTCAAGAGCTAAAGAGCATGGTAAAGGTTTTGCAGTTGTAGCTGATGAGACTCGTGCTTTAGCTGGTGAGAGTGAAAAAAATGCTGAGTTTATCTCTGAACTTGTAAATAAGATTCAAGGTAGCATAGATAATATCATAAAAAGTATAGGTTCAACAAATACTATCATCACAAGTAATGGTGTCAAAGGTAATGCACTAAGTTTAAAAATGGAAGAGTTAACTAAGATAGCTGTTTACTCGGTTGAAGCTGCTAGAAGTGTAAGTACATATACAAATAAGCTTGGTGATTTTGTGGCTAAGATAAATGATGGTTCACAAAGAATTGCTGCTGATTCTCAAGAGATAGCATTATCAGTTGAAAAAACTCTTAATGGTATAGATATTCAATCAGATGCTTTAGCTCAAACAGAAGATGATATAAAAGAACTTTCATCATTAGCAGATGAACTTAAATACTCAACAGATACTATGAAATCTGCTGAAGATATAGCTATGAGTGCAGATACTATTGGAAGCTCTATGGATGAGATTCAAGATGCTCTTGAAAATGTAACTGATGCTTTAAATAACATAGAATCTTCATCTCAAAATACAAATCAAAGTGCTTTAAATAATAAATCTTTAATCGAAGCTGGAATCATAGCTGCAAAAGATATTGATAAATTAATTGAGATTGCTAGAAGAAATTTTGATCTATTAAAAGTTTCATTTAGTACGGTTAAAAATTCTATAGCAGAGATTAGAGAAGATTTCAACGAATCTATTTCACAAGGTAATGATGCTGCTAGTGAGCTTAGTGTAATTGTTAAAGAAACAAAAAGTGTTGATAAAACAGTTGGTAATATCTCTAACTCTATTGTTCAGTTAAATATGTTAGCTATTAGTGGTTCTATCGAAGCAGCAAGAGCTGGTGATTTTGGTAAAGGTTTTGCTGTTGTAAGTGCTGATATTAGAAGTTTAGCAAAAGATTCTGAGCAAAATACAGATAAAATCAATGATATTGTAGAATCGATGAACTCTGAGATAGATACTGTAAAATCTGATTGGAATGAGCTTTTAAACTCTCAATCGAGAGAACAAAAATCTATAGATTCTCTAATCAATGATATAACTAGAATTACAGATATGCTTGTTGATTTACTTGATAAATATACGGGTTTAAAATCTGTAAATGATCAAAATATTGAGGGTATGAATCAAGTTATGATAGGTATTAGCGAAGTTCAAAAAGCTGTAGAATTAAGTGCTAGAAATGCTATGGAATCTCGTAAAGCAAGTGAACTTATAATAGAAACTGTTACACATATAGGTGAGGGTGTGGAAGAGTTAGCTGTTATGGCGGATGAGCTACAACAAGGTTAATCTTATGAATATTGAAGAGATCCTAATTATCAAAAATGGTAATGAAAGTTATGGAATACCAACTGAAAATATAAATCAGATTGCTAGAGTTCCTATGCTGATGCCTTTACCTTTAAGACCTTTTGGTGTTAGGGGGCTTTGTGCTGTAAGTGGTAATATAGTAACTATGGTTGATATGAACCTTTTACTTGGTCATTCTGAGGTTGATTATGATAATTCTAAAACTAGATTAATTAGTTTAAATGGTGATTTGTCATCTTCTGCTTTGTTAGTTTCAGAAGTATATAATGCTGTTGAGGTTGATAATAAAAGAATTGACTATATGGATAACAAAAATGACCCTGTTATCGCTATTTATAAATATGAAAATTCTCTTATTCAGATAATCTCTTTAGAGGTTTTATTTAGTAAAATAAATAAAGTGGAGATAGAACCTAAAGAGATTAAAAATGGTAAAACTAAACTTGAAGTTTTAAAAGAGGAAGATAACACTAGATTTCTTATTTTTGCTATGGAAAATGAAAAGTATGCTTTAAATATAGAGTTTTTAAGAGAGATCATTTTAGCTGATAGTGAATATACTGAGATTGCAGGTAGTTCAGCAGAGGTACTTGGTCTTATCACCCTACGAGATGAACTTATAATTGTTATAGATTTAAGAAAACATTATGGGTTTAACTCAACACTAAGTTATAAGAACCGTATTTTAATAACATCTTATAAGGGAAGAAAGATAGGTCTTTTAGTTGATGAGATTTTAGATATTAAAAATTACCCTTTAAAAGATATAGAGTATATGAAAGATACTTTTGAAGATAATAAAATTGCTGGTGTAATTCATGGTGTAGATCATTTAATATCTTTCTTTGATGAAACTGTTTTAGAAAATTTATTTAAAGCTAATAAGGCTTTTATAGATACGGAACATGATTTAGTTGAAAATGAAGACTTAAATGATATTGTTATGGAAGTTATAGTTTTTAAACTTTCATCAAAAGAGTATGCTTTTGATGTTGATAGTGTTGCTGAGATTATAGATGTTGTTGATTCTACTAAAGTAGCATATACAGATAATTGTATAGATGGTATCATAAATATAAGAGGTCAAATAGTTACAATTGTTTCATTATTTAAGAAATTAAATATACCAACAAAAATAAATGATGATTCTAAAATTATAGTGTGTAATATAAACAATACAAAAATAGGTTTTATAGTAGATAGTGTTAGTGATATTTTAAATGTAAAAGAGCATGAGATCAGAGAACAAGATGATGAATTATTTACAAAAATACTTCATTTAGATGATGGACAAAGATTGGTTTTATCTATGGATATAGATAAAATTATTTCAGATTAAGGGATAATATGGCGAAGAAAGTTCTTATAGTAGATGATTCTGCTTTAGTTAGAAAACAACTAACTCAGATGATTGATACACTTGGATTTGAGATAGATACTGCTAAAAATGGTAAAGAAGCAGTAGAAAAAGCAACACAGCAACAGTACGATGTAATAACTATGGATATAAATATGCCTGTTATGGATGGTATAGAAGCAGTAAAACAGATAATGCAAGAGAAACCAACCGCTATTTTAATGATTAGTTCATTAACAACAGAAGATGCTTCTATAACTATGGAAGCTTTAGATTTGGGTGCAGTTGATTATATAGCTAAACCAGGGACTATGAATGTTGGAAAAAGAGAAAACCTTGAAGATATTTTACAAAAGGTTAAAACCTTAAGCCGTATCTCTCCAAGAAGATTAAGACGAAAAATATCAAGACCACCAGTTAGAGAAAGAAGAAGAGCAACAACTCAGATAACAGCTAGAAGAGAATCTATACAAAGAGATGATTCTCCTCAATTAAGTAGTGCAGATATAACAAAAGTTGTACTTATTGGTTCATCTACAGGTGGACCAGGTTTGATTGAACAGATATGTTCATCTTTACCAGCAAATTTTAAATATCCTGTTTGTATAGTTCAACATATGCCAGAACAGTTTACAAAAGCATTTGCAGAGAGATTAGATAGAGCAAGTGCTTTACCTGTTCATGAATCTAAACAAAATATGGAACTAATACCTGGTAATGTTTATGTAGCTCGTGGTGGAGTTCACATGAATTTTGCTAAAAAAGTATCTGGAAAAATTGTTATTCGTGAAGATAAGAGTAAGGGCGATAACTTTTTTCAACCAAGTGTAAATGAGATGATGTTTAGTGCTATGGAAACTTTCAAATCTTCAGATTTAGTTGGTGTAATCTTAACAGGTATTGGTGATGATGGGGCTGATGCTATGGTTAAGTTAAAATCTGGTGGGGCTTATACTCTTGGTGAGAGTGAAAAAAGTGCAACAGTTTATGGTATGCCTAAAGAAGCCTATGATAGAGGTGGAGTTATGGAACAACTAGATTTTATGCAGATACTTAAAAAGATAGCTACACTTAAATAAAGGGGATACAATGGCATTGATAAAAAAACATACTGCACAGATAGTTGAAGAATTACCAATATTTTCTACTCTTGAAGAGGCTATAGAATTTTTTGAATCTTGTGAATGTAGTGATGATAATGATTGTCTAACTAAAAAAGATTATGCGATTGAAAATATCTCTAAATTTCATGGTGGTGGAGAGTATTTAATATCTTATATAAATAATGAGGAAGCTAATAAAAAATTATCAACAAAAATAGCATCAATTATCTCAAATATGGATCCAGATGAAGCACCTATTGAAGCTATTATGGATCTGTTAAAACTTGATAATGCTTATATAAGAAATTTAGCTATATCAATTTTAAGAGATTTTGGTAATGCTATAAAATATTATATTGTTAAATTTTTAATTGGCGATGATAGAGATTTAAGAATCTTTGCTATTAATGTTTTAGGTGATGTGAATTTTGCTGAATCACGAGATATGTTAGTTGAACTTTTAGAAACTGAAGATGATATAAATGTTGCTATGACTGCTGTTGATTATATGGGTGAAATTGGTGAAGAGGAAGATATTTTACTTCTAGAATCTTTAAAAGATAGATTTAGTGGTGATTATTATGCTGAATTTGCAGTAGATAGTGCTGTTAAACTTATAGAAGGATAATTATATGGCATACCTTTTATCTAAAGAAAATTTTGCAAAAATTGGTGAGTTTATTTATAGAAAGAGTGGTATTTTTTTAGAAGAGGATAAACACTATTCTAAACTTGGAAAGTATATAGATAATCGTGCTGATGAATTGGGTATAGATAACTTTAGAAAATATTTTTATAAACTCCGTTTTGATGATAATGATGGTGATGAATTTCAGGCTTTAATGAATGCTATTACAGTAAATGAAACATACTTTTTTAGAGAAAAAGATCAGTTTGAGGTTTTAGTAAATAGAATCTTACCTGAGCTTCATGAAGCTATGCCTCAAAATAGACCACTTAGAATCTTATCATCACCTTGTTCAACAGGGGAAGAACCTTATTCAATGATTCTACATATCGTTGAAGAGGGAAATGTTGTTGAGAAAAGAGATATTGAAGTTGTTGGGATTGATATAGATTCAACAGTTATCAAAAAAGCACAAGTTGCTAAGTATAGTGAAAGATCGGTTCATGCTATACCTAAAAAGATTTTATCTAAATGGTTTGTTAAAAAACCTTTGGGTTATGAACTTTGTGAAGATTTACAAGGAACAGTTGATTTTCAAGTAGCAAATATTTTTGATAAAACACAAATGAGAAAATTGGGAAAATTTGATGTAATCTTTTCAAGAAATATGCTTATATATTTTGATGATGCTTCAAGAAAAGAGGTTGCAATGACATTTTATGATATGCTAAACCCAGGTGGATATGTTCTTTTAGGACATGCTGAATATATGAGTCGTATTGTTTCTGTATTTAATGCCAAAAAAATTGACAATACTTTGATTTATCAAAAATAATAATTAAGGAAAATAATATGCCATTAGTAATATTCGTAGATGATAGTGAAACAGCTTTAGCTTCAACAAGAATGGTAACAAACTCAATGCCAATAGAGGTTAAACAATATACTGAAGCTCAAAAAGCATTAGCTGAGATAAAAGCTGGTATGAAACCAGATTTAATTATTACAGATTTGAATATGCCAGTTATGAACGGTTTAGAGTTTTTACAAGCTCTAAGAGCAGTTCCATCAACAAGTAGAACACCAACACTTATGCTTACAACAGAAACAAAAGCAGAGTTAAAGCAACAAGGTAAAGCACTTGGTTTAACAGGATGGATAGTAAAACCATTTAATCCGGCACAGTTAAAACAAGCTATAACTAGAGTTTTAAGACTTCCTGCTTAGGTTTTTGGGATGGTAGTTTTAAATTCAGTTGATAGCTTGTTAGAGCATATTAAAGATGTTCAAAATGATGTTGTTGGACTTTCAAATGATTCTTTACTAAAGATGAGTAGTTATATAGAAAAAAATAAGCTTGAAGTTGATGAAGATATTTTAACAGCCTTACAGTACCAAGATATAATTACTCAACAATTAAATGCTACAACAGAAGCTATTGAGAGTATGAGAAGTAGTATGAAAATATTTCTTCATGCTTATGAGCAAGATGAAAGTATAGTAAAAGATAGTATTATTAAGTTACAAGACAAGTTAAATATAACATTAGAAGAAGCAAAAGATAAAAAAAATAGATTCTCAGGAAAAATTGCACAAGATGATGTGCAAAGTGATGAGATAGAGTTTTTCTAGGAGATAAATATGGCAACAATTATGGTAGTGGATGATTCAAAAACAGTTAGGAGTTATCACGGTTCTATTTTAAAATCAATCGGAATCGATATTTTAGAAGCTGAAAATGGTATGGAAGCTTTAGAAAAAAGTTTAGATTCAAAGATTGATTTATATTTAGTAGATGTAAATATGCCTGTAATGGATGGATACTCTTTTATTAGTGATTTAAGAAAGCAAGAAAATAATAAGATTGTTCCAGTTATTATGATTACTACACAAGCTAAAGAGGAAGATAAAATAAAAGCCTACCAAGTTGGAGCAAATCTTTTTGAGACTAAGCCGATAAGACCAGAACAGATTAAAGCATATATAGATATTTTAGTTAATAAATAGGGGAGTATTATGGATCCATTATTAGAACAGTTTTTACAAGAAGCAAGAGAAAATCTAGCCTTTATCGATCAAAATATTGGAGAGATTGGGGGAGATGACCCTGAACTATTAAACTCTGTATTTCGTGCTGCTCATACATTAAAAGGTGGAAGTGGTATAGTTGGGTTTGAATCTGTAAAAGAGATTACTCATCATGCTGAAGATTTACTAGATATGTTAAGAGCAGAAAAAATAGAATTTCAAGATAGTATGACTGAAAGTCTTTATGAAGCTTTTGATGAGGTTATGAATCTTGTTGAAGCAGCAGAAGAGACAGGAGAGATAGTAGATGCTGATGAAGATACTGTTTCAAATATTATTCAAGCTTTAAATGAAGAGATGGGAAAAGATGCTGAACTAGAAAGTATCTGGGAAGTACCATTTTTAATTTTAAAAGATAAATCTGTAGTTATAAATCCACCTTTATCTACACTAAACGGTGTAAACTCTGCTAAAGCTATGTTTAGTAATGCTAAACCAAATGAAGATTATTGTAATAAAGATAGTTTCTATGCCATTTTATTTGATGTTGATGAATCTTGTATGGTTTATGGTAATGATCCTTTATATACATTATCTCTTCTGGGTGATAAAGTTTTAGGTGTTTACAGTTGTATGAGTGATGGTAATGCTAAATCTGTTTTAAGTGGGATTGATGATGAAGATGGTTTACTTCTAAAATCAAATATTGTAGCTTATGTAAAAGCTACTTATGAAGAGATAGAAGATGCTTTATTTAACTTTATAGATGAGATTCAGTTTGCACCATTAGATATAGAAACATTACTTAGTATAAATGTCGGTGATAGTGGGCATGAGATAGATTCTCTAAAAGAGTTAAAAGATATAGCCGAAGATTTAGATTTAGCAACGATAGTAGAAGAGGTTAAATTATCTATGGAGTTAATTGGAGCAGATACACTTCAATATGCTCAACTAAAAAGATTCTTAGATATAGCTGGTCTTATAGATGATAAAGATACATCAAAATTAGCAGATTTCTTTAACAATATCTATAAAGGTGAAGTATATGTGCCACATCTTAATTCAGATATAAGTATAGAATCTGAACCTAAAACTGACTTGGTAGATGAACTTGAAGAGCTTAGTCTAGTTGATGATGTAGAGGAGCTTGAAGATTTTATAGAAGATGATGTTATAGAATCTGTAACCACTGTAACTGAAATTGATGAAACTACTAAGGCTGTTATTGATGGTATTATGCAACAACAAATTAAAGCTATTGAATATGTTAAAACTGATGATGACTTTTTAAGAGTTGTGTCAATTATGGATAGTTTAAGAAAGTATTTCCCATCAATGCCTAGTGAATTTTCATCTAAAGAGGATATTTTAGGCTTTTTAAATTATGAACTTGGAATCGATGAGGTTGAAGTTGTAGCTCAAGAGGAAATTGTAAAAAAACCTGTTGAAGTTATAAAAACTGAAATTAAAGAGGAAAAAGTAGAAGCAAAAGTTGAAGCAAAAGTTGAAGCAAAAGTTGAAGTTGTAGAGCCTCCAAAAGAGGTTAAAAAACCTACAAAAAAAGCTTCTACTAAAGATGATACTAAAAAACCTGTTGTTGGTAAAACTGTAAAAATAGATCAAGAGTCTATAGACTCTCTTATGAATGTAGCTGGTGAGCTTCTTGTTGCTAAAAACTCACTTCCATATTTAGCAGACAATGTTTCAGATATGACTCATGATGTGATTAAAAGGGAGATTATGGAGAAATATATCTTCATAAATCGTCTTACTGAACAACTTCAAGATCTGATTATGGGTATGAGAATGTTACCTATCTCTTATGTGTTTGATAGATACCCAAAACTTGTTCGTGATATAGCTAAAAAACTTGGTAAAAAAGTTAAATTAGAGATGGATGGTGGGGAGACTAAACTTGATAAAAATATGATTGAGATGTTAGCTGACCCTATGATTCATATTATGAGAAACTCACTTGACCACGGTATAGAAACTCCAGATGTTAGAGAGCAAAAAGGTAAAGCACCAAGTGGAACAGTTACATTAAAAGCTTATGCAGAATCTGATAGAATTGTTATAGAGATTATAGATGATGGTGCTGGTATCAATGTAGAAAGAGTAGCAAATAAAGTTCTTGAAAAAGGTTTAATGACCATAGAGCAGATAGATGCTCTAAGTGAAGATGATAAAGCAGAGCTTGTTCTTTTACCAGGTTTATCAACAGCAGAGGAGATTACAGAGTTTAGTGGTCGTGGTGTTGGTATGGATGTTGTTAAAAAATCTATCGAGAGTTTTGGTGGTAGTATCAAAATTAGAACAAAAGCAAATCAAGGGACTGTTATAACTCTTGCGATTCCTGTTTCACTTGCTGTTACATCACTTCTTCATATTCAGATGAATAATATCCACTATGGAATCCCTATGGATTCTGTTTCAGAAACTGTTAAAATTGAAAAAGATGAGATAGAATATCTACATAACGAACCATTT
>Ga0256827_10003413_pt1 | contig 10054 bp, 8 predicted proteins | sample CV84metaG_FD_185977 | JGI IMG/M metagenome (GOLD analysis project Ga0256827, IMG submission 185977) | Hydrothermal vent microbial communities from East Pacific Rise, Pacific Ocean - CV84 | ecosystem: Environmental > Aquatic > Marine > Hydrothermal vents | place: Pacific Ocean: East Pacific Rise...
AAGGATAAAAGTTATGGAATTACCAAGTATAAAGATACCACAGATTGAACTTCCGTTTGATATTCCTCTATTTATGCACCCGCCAGTAGATCACTTTATTATTGCTTTACCTGTTGTAGTTCTTTTGTTAGAGATTGTAAATCTTATAGTTAAAAAAAGAGCTATAGGTGTTACGGCATTCTTTTTACTGATCTTAACTGTAGTTGCGGCTATGGCTGCATATTTGACAGGAAATGTAGATGGGAAAGAGGCATTTCCACTTCTAAGTGAAGTAGCACAAAGTGAACTAAAAGCACATAAACTTCTAGGTACCTATTTGATGTTTGCATCTGCGGTGGTAGTGGTATTTAAACTACTCTCTTCAATGATAAATAGAGGACTAATGAAAGGGCTTTATCTTCTTGTTCTTATATTATTTGTAGCAGGGATACTTAAGCAGGGTAAAGAGGGTGGAGAGCTTGTTTATGGGTATGGTGTGAATGTACAAAAAGTACAAAATCTTAAGAGTGAGTTGGATGACCTTAAAGAAGAGCTTAAATCGCCGCAGGCTACTGAAGAAAAAACTGAACCTGCACTTAAAGAACCTGTACCTAAAATAGAAAAGACTTTGGGAGAAGAGGTTCAAAGGGTTGAAACATCTAAAGCTAAACCTACGATAGAAAAAAAACCTGAAATTCTTCAAGAAGAGGTTGTGGAAAAAATGAAAGATAGTGCAGTTGAGAAAGTAGATACTGTAAAAGAGAAAACAACAGTTATAAGTGAGCCCAAAGAAGCAGTAGAGCAAAAAATAGAATCCGCAGTAATAGACTCTATAGATAAACCATAGGCCTCCCTATTTAGCGGAGGTTGAACTTTCATAGATAATCTTCCTTCCCCGTTCATTATTTCATTAAAGATTTACTTAAGTAATGAAGTAGTATACTAATAATATGTAATACGTACTACTTTAATTGAAAAAGCCAAACTTATCGCGAGATGAGGACGGAAAGTCATGGGTCTCTAGTAGATCGCCAGACCGCCAATAAGAGTTAGTAGAGCGTCACTTCTACTTTTTCTTACACCCTTTTTCTAGAGTTTTATTATTGTTACTATAATAATTATGGAAGGAGTTAATAATGACCAAAAATATAAAAAAATGGATGCAACTATTTCTACTCCAAGCACTGTTAATAAGTACTACTTTTGCAATTGAGATTGAAAATCTTTCAGTTGCTGTAGATGTAGCAGGGAAACAACGTATGTTTACCCAGCGAATGCTTAAAGATTATGCTATGATAGGATTGGAGAATAGTTTTGGAAATCCCAAAGAGGATCTTTCTAAGATTATGGTGGCATTTGAAGAGCATTTAGATTTACTGATAGATTTCAATACAGACTTGGGAACAAAAAAGAGTCTAGAAAAGGTCAAAATATTATGGAGTGCAGTTAAGCCAGCATTAAATGAACCACCAAGTAAAAATAAGGCGGGGAAGATGCAAGAGGATTTAGAAGCACTGCTAAAGCAATCCAATGAAGCTGTTGGTTTCTTTGCTAAGCAAACAGGTAAGGCTTCTGGAGAGATTATTAATATTTCAGGACGGCAAAGGATGTTGTCACAAAGAATGGCAAGTCTATATATGTTGAAAGTATGGGGAGTAAATGATCCAAAATTTAAAGAAAAAATGGATAAAGCAATGGTATTATTCGAAAATTCTTTGGAAAAATTAATGCAGTCAGATATGAATACGCCTAAAATTACTGATTTATTAAATAAAGCAAAGAAGTCTTTTATGTTTTTTAAGATTATGAATAAATCAAATTCAAAGTTCATTCCGGCACTTATTTATAAAAAGTCTAATGAAATTTTAAAAGATATGAATACAGTAACAGGTCTTTATGCAGCACAGGAGACAAAATGAAGGATAAGGGAGAATCCATGATAGTACAAACAAAAAAGATCTTAATGGGAATAAGTATTGTCGGCGTACTCTTTATGCCGGTATTGGCTATAGAGATAAATAGTGCTACTCAAGCAGTAGATATTGCAGGGAAACAGAGAATGTTTACACAACGTATGTTAAAAGATTATGCAATGATAGGGATGAACAATACTTTTGGCAAACCAGATCTTGATCTTAAAAAAATAGTAGATGATTTTAACACTCATTTAAAATCTCTCTTGAAATATACAAAAAATGATGAGACAAAACAAAGTTTAAAAAAAGTAGAAACCCTTTGGAAACCCCTAAAAAAAACACTTTTAGAAGTACCCACTAAAGAGAAAGTAGGTAAACTACAAGAGAATCTGGAATTATTACTTAAAGCAGCAGACAGCACAACAAAACTTTTTGCAAAAGAGTCTGGTAAAGAGTCTGGACAAATTGTGAATGTCTCTGGACGGCAAAGGATGCTCTCGCAAAGAATGGCAAGCCTTTATATGTTGAGAGTATGGGGTGTAGAAGATCCACAATTTAAAATAAAACTAGATGGAGCAATGAAACTTTTTAAAGATTCTTTACTTGAATTAGAAAATGCTAAGTTAAATACAGAAGAGATCTCTGCGCTTTTAGTAAAAGTAAAAAGATCTTTTATGTTCTTTGAAATGATGGGGAAATCAAATTCAAAGTTTATTCCAACACTCATATATAAGAAATCAAATGATATGCTTAAAAATATGAATAATGTAACACAAAAATATGTTGCTTTAGAGAGTAAGTAGAAGGAAGAGAAAATGAAAAATAGTATGATGAAAAATATAAGTATGGTAATTGTGTCAGTTGTAACATTGACAGGGTATAGTATGGCAGAGGAGAGTAGTTCTGTAGCTTTAAATCCAGCTAGTGCAGTATCTGATACAGTAAAGCTAATCGATGTAGCGGGGAAGCAAAGAATGCTTTCTCAAAGAATTGCAAAAGATTATCTTTATGCAGGAGAAAAGGTTGCAACAGCTAAAGCAAATAAACAGCTTAAGGCATCTTTAGATGAGCTACTAAGTTCACATAAAGTATTGGTAGAATCGATTAATGATCCTGAAATTAAAAATCTTCTTGCTTTTGTTGAAATGAGTAGTGAAGATTTTAAGACAACTGCAAATGAAATATTTAATCTTGATAATGCACAGCTTGTTTTGGATTTAAGTGAGTCTATGTTGGAGGGGAGTCAATATGTAGTGAATTCTCTTAAAAATAAGGTTAAGGTCGCTGAATCTAAAATAGTAGGAAGGTCGGGGAAACAGCGTATGCTTGCACAGCGTATTGCTAAATATTATATTGCGTATCAATCTGGAATACAAGATAAAAATACAGTAGATCAAATGAAAGCAGCAGTAAAACTATTTAGTGAGTCTCATGATATACTAATGAAAAATACTACAAATACACCAGAGATAAATCGTAAACTAAATGAGATAGATAGACTTTGGAAAATCGTCTATAAGTTTTATTTAAATATCGAAAAAGGTGGCTTACCTTTGATCGTTTTCAATACAACAGATAATATTACAAAAAAAATGAATGAAATTACTAAGCTTTATGTGGAGCTCTATAAATAAGGATAGATCATGAAAAAAATATACTATCTGTTTTTTCTAATGTTAGGAATGACACTTTTTAGTGATGCTGCAACTAGAGGTGATGTAAAGGTTATTGAGTCTTCTGAAGATATTCGATATCTTAGCCAAAAGATTGTAAAAAATTATCTCTTTTTATATAAAAATCCTCAAAAGAGAGAGATAAAAAGTGGATTATCTATCTCTTTGGAAAAATTAAGTGATGATTTACGAATGATCGTTATGACAACAAAGGATAGTGATACAAAAGATATTCTTGAATTTTTAGCATATAGTAAAGATCAGATTATGGAGTTATTTGATCAAAAAGTAGATAAAGAGAGAGCAGCATTAATGCTTGATTATAGTGAAATATTGCTTGAAGGAGCAGATTCTATTGCTGTAGCACATAAGTATGACTTTTCAGATGAAGAAAAAATGTTGATGGTAACCAAAGAGATAGAGTATCTTTTGGAAAGAATTACAAAATATTATATGGCGTTTAATATAGGTTTTGATATCCCTATTCATAAAGAACAGATGAATGAGTCTATTAAGAGACTTGAAGAGAATTTGGAAAAGATCAATGCATATACTTATCCATATGAAATGCAAAAGAAGCAAAAAGATTTAGATGATTTTTGGAAAATAAATAAATATTTTTTTCAAAAAACAGAAAGTTTATTTATCCCAAATTTGTTACTTTCTTCAATAGATACTTTAGAAAAACTGGTTGCTGACATAGCTCTTTATCATAGTAAAAACCAATAAAGAGGAGGAGTTATCATGAAAATTATAAATAATAAAAATATACTTGTTTTACTTATGACTTCTGTATTGGCTGTATTGGCAGTACTCGGCTACTATACATCTATTTCCTATATAAAATATCAACATTCTGGTGATAGTACAAAGAGTATGGTTCTTATGAAAAAATTGAATACTATACTTGATAATATAGATGAAGAGAGTGCTATTAGTGCTATTTATATGGGAACAAAAGGTAAAAGTGAATTTAAAAAAATAAAAAAAATACGAACAGATGTCGATACAATGATGAAAGAAATAGAATCTTTTATTGTCTTGAATAAAGAGTTTACTTCTTATAAAAAAAGAGTAGATTTTATTGTTAAAAATTTGAAATATGTACGTACAAGAGTAGATACATTAAGTACAGACTATAAAAATGTTTTCTTTGATAGTTATCAGGAGAAGATAATAAAATCATTGATAGGTGTCATGAAAATAGTGACTGAAAAAAGTGCATCAATAAAAATAAAAAATCATTTATTGGTTTATACTGATCTTACAAGTTTAAAAGCAAATAGTGTACTTGAGAGAACTTTTCTCTCTTTTATTTTAAGTAGATCAGAAAGGATGAGTGAATTAGATCTTCAGCTTTGGGATAAGATTATAGGGGATGAAATAATACCAACATTTGATACGATAAAAAATAAAATAGTTGTTTCTAAACTTCATGATACATTCAAGCAGAACATATTTATGGAAATAGGAAAAAATGAACGTGTAGAGATTTTTCATGGTGCACAAAGTGGTGTTTTCCCTATCTCTGCAATAAAATGGTCTGATCTTATTAAGAAAAAAATAAAAAGTATTGAATTACCACAAAATATACTTTTTTTAAATATACAAAAATATGCAAAAGAGGATGCAAGACATACTAAGGAAGTTATGCTTCAATATGCAATTGCAGCATTTGTTCTACTAGTACTTCTTTTCATTTTATTTTTGATCTATCTCAGCATTAATAAAGATAAACGTCTTTTTGAAGATACTCTAAAAGATATCGAAACAGTTTTAAGTCCAGAGCAACAACAAGAATTGAGTAGTATTATCAAACGTAGAGATACAGGAGAGATATATGGATTTCTTGTAGAGACGATTAAAGGAGCAAATAAGGCTAAAGATCTTTTTCTTGCCAATATGTCTCATGAGATCCGTACACCGCTTAATGGTATTGTCGGATTTACTCAATTACTTAAATCAACTGATCCAACACCAGAACAAGAAGAGTTTATTACGGTGATAGAACACAGTTCAGATAATCTCCTTAATATTGTAAATGATATTCTTGATCTCTCTAAAATAAAAGCTGACAAAATAGAGCTTGAAAGTATAGCATTTGATCCGATTGAAAAGTTTGAATCAGCGATTGAATCGTATGGAGCAAGGGCAGCAGAGAAAGATATTGAATTGGGGGTTTTTATAGAGCCTGAATTACCTTCTACGCTTATGGGAGATCCAACTAAAATATCTCAAATTCTTGTGAACCTTATTAGTAATGCAATTAAATTTACAAGTATGACAGGTAATGTAGATGTTTTCATACAAAAAGAGAGAGAGACAGATGAAGATATTACCCTAAAATTTTCTGTCTCAGATACGGGAATTGGTATTAGTGAAGATCAAAAAGATAAAATATTTGATGCTTTCTCTCAGGCAGATGTTTCTACGAGTAGGAAATTTGGAGGTACTGGGCTTGGATTGGCTATTTCAGGAAAACTTGTTTCATTTATGGGTGGAAAACTTGATATAGAGAGTCAAGAAGGAGAAGGCTCAACTTTCTTCTTTAGCTTGACTTTGAAAAAAGGGGAACAAAACCGCTTAAGAGAAAAACCTCACTTAGAGGATATGCATGTAGGATATTGGGTACCAGATAAGAGTATTGCACGTGCAATGAAAGACAATCTTAAAGCCTATGTGGAATATACAGGAGCAGAATTTACGGTATATGAAGATAAAGAGTTATTTGATATGAAGAGTCAAGATTTACCTGATATCCTTTTTATCAACCATCGATATTGTAAAAGGGCTAATGAGATTGAAGCATATTTGAAGCTTAATATGAAAGTTGTTGTAGTGACAACAGGAGAATTGAAAGGGAAACTAGAGAGCATAGAGGATCAGATAGATAGAATTTTTTATAAGCCTATTAATCTTAGTAAAACATTGAAGTCTCTTGCCCTTCTTGATCAAGAATCAGATAAAAATATTGATGAAAATGAACATAAAAATAGAGAAAGATTTGAAAATATAGAGGCTTTAGTGGCAGAAGATAATGCAATTAACCAAAAATTGATTCAAAATGTATTGGAAGGATTAGGGCTAGAAGTTACACTTGCAAATAATGGAGAAGAAGCACTAGAACTTCGTAAACAAAATGAGTATGATATTATTTTTATGGATATACAGATGCCTGTGATGGGTGGTATTGAAGCGACACAGAAGATATTGGAATTTGAAGAAAAAAATCATCAACATCATATTCCTATTATTGCATTAACCGCAAATGCATTAGATGGGGATAGAGAAAAATATATAGAGGCAGGGATGGATAATTATGCATCAAAGCCTATTGATTTGGATGATATAAGAAGATTGATCGGAGAGTATTTCCCCTATAAAATTTTTGAAAAAGACAAAAATCTTGAAGTATATACTGAATCAGAGATAGTTGAAACAGTATCTATCGTATCGAATAAAACAGAAAAGATAGAAAGTGTTAGGGATATTTTACTGTATAAAAAGAACCCTTTGGTAAGAAAAATCTATCTCTCTTTACTCAATAAACTAGGATACAAGGTAACAACGGTTGTCAGTGAAAATGAATTTATGGACAAACTTGAAGAGGAGTATTACCACTATGTACTTTTTGATGCAGAACCTTTTTTAGATATGCCTTGTTTGATTGTTGATCTGATAAAAGATAGAAATGCAATACCATTTGTATTTTCTAATGAAGAGGATCCACAGAAGCATTGTTGTGAGGTGTTGGGCATGGAACCTTTGATTGAAGAGATAAAAGACAAACTTAGTATAAAATCCTAGCTAGATAGAGTCCTTGTGGAGGAGCAAGTCTTGTGATATGCTTCTTTTTGCATTGTAATTGCTCCTTAAGTGCCTGAAGTGTTATCTCTCCTTTTGCATATAGCATGGCACTCTCAACCATCATCCGTACTTGTGCACGTAAAAAACCGTTAGCTTTCAAATAGATGTAATGATACTCCCCCTGTTGTCTATATGTTGCTTGAAAGACTTCTCTTATGGTTGTATGGGTATCTGTCCCCATTTTATGAAAATAATGAAAGTCATGTTTCCCTTCAAAGATATGCAGTGCTTCTTTGAGTAGATCAATATTAAAAGTCGTATAATAAGAGATATAGTTCTGCTCAAAAACAGAAGGTTTTTTAGTTTTGAAAATATAACGATATATACGTTTTTTTGCAGAAAATCTAGCATGAAAATTATCAGAAACCTTAGAGATATGTTTAAAACGAATCTCTTTTAACTTTCTATTGAGGTTCACTGTAAGTTTTTCAAGATCTGTCCAAAACTCAGGTATATCAAAATGTATAACTTGCCCTGTAGCATGTACCCCTGCATCGGTTCTGCCACTAGCAGTAATAGATGATTTTATCTGCAAGGAGCGTAAAGCTTCTTCTATGGCATGGGTAATTGTATTTGTGGTGCTTTTTTGTTTTTGAAAACCTAAAAAAGAGTTTCCATCATAGGCGATTACTGCTTTTACTCTCATTGAAAATTATCCATTAAAAATATTTGGCTACACGTTTTTCAAAAAGCCATTTCCCAAAGAGAAGTGTTACAAGTATGGCAAAAGCCAAAAGAGAGAAATTCCCCCATTTTTCTAAAGATGAAGCAATAAGATAGAGTATGAGCCCCGTAGTAAAAATAACAATAAAAGAATGATTGGACTGATAACGTGGATTGATCATTGAAAAAGATGCAACCAGATAAATAGCCAGTAGTGGGATTAGACTGACAAAAATAAAAAAGAGTGCACGATGCATGATATTTGTATCTGTTTTGGCTCTGTTCCAGTAAGAAAGTGTATCTTCAAAATGGTATGCTTTTTTCTGATGACTGTCATAGACCTCAAGGGTCTTGTATTTGGCTTGCTGTAGTTTAACGTTAGAGTAGGTATAGCCATATCCATCATTTAGTAAAAGTGAAGTGATACCTTGATGCTTATTGAGCTTTCCTTTTTGCGAGGAGAAAAACTGCTCCTCATCTTTATTGGTACGGTTATAGATCACAATATCATAGAATTTATCCCCTTTTTTCTCTTTGACATAGATATAATATTCTCCAAATTTTTGACCCAGTTTCCCTGGGATAATATTGAGTTTTGCTTCAGATTTTTTAGTTTGTTTAAATGATTTATAGAACTGTTTACTTAGAGGCATTCCTAAAAAAGAGATAGAGAGAAGGAGTAGAGAAAAAAGTACACCAAGTAAAATAAGACTTCTAAGTATTTTATTTGCTTTAAGACCCAATGCATATAAGGCAATAAGCTCATTGTCTGTAGAGAGTTTTAGTAAAGCATTTGCCAAAGCAGCGATAAAAGAGAGAGGAAGTGTATAAAAAACAATATCTGGGATAGAGTAGCTATAGAGCGTAAGAAGTTCACCAAAACTGATTTGAATTTTTGAAGTTAATGCTGATATCTTAACAAGGTAAACCAGAGAAATAATGAGAAAAAAAGGTAGAAATATTGTTAAAAATGATTTTGTAAAATTTGATGAAATATATCCTCTTACGTTAATATTACCCATAGATAATCTGCTCCAATAATGCTGCCGCTTGCGTATCATAAAGGTAAACAATAAAGGTTGCCAATGCTAAAAATGGGACAAAGGGAACACCGGTTTCTCGGTTTACAAGAGCAGGGATAATGGCAAGTATTGCAGAGAGAAAAAGGGCTGTAAAGAAATTTGGAAAACCGAGTAGGGCACCCATGGTTCCAGCAACGATTACATCTGCACCTCCCATAGCTTCTTTTCTTGCAATAAGTGATGAGAGTAGACCGATAAGGTAGAGTCCTCCAGCAGCAATAGCTCCATACATAAGTGCATCAATAAAATTTGGTTGTATTAAAGCAAAAAGTAGTGCTGCAAAGTTTATAGAGTCTGGCACAGCCATATATTTAAAGTCTATCATCACTAAAGCAAAAAGGGCAGTGAAGGATGCTGCAATAAAAGGAAGATACCAAACCAAATCAAGTTTAAAGTAGAGTGCCACAAAAATGATACCGGTGATAAATTCAACGATAGGATACTGTTTAGAAATAGGGTCTTTACAAAATGCACATTTCCCTCTTAAGAAGAGCCAAGAGAAAATAGGGATATTGTGGTACCACTTTAGGGGTGTCTGACAATTTTGACACTTAGAAGCAGGAAAAGCGATGCTCTCACCTTTGGGGATACGGTAGATCACCACATTTAAAAATGAACCTATCATGATACCAAAAGTAAATACTACAATGGCTATAAAACTTGTTTCTATCATTATATTCCTCCAAAACGTCTGGTGCGTTGTGTGTAATTTGTTATTATTTTGTCTAGCTCTTGGGTTGTAAAATCAGGCCATAGTGTAGAGGTAAAAGCAAATTCACTGTAGCTTAATTGCCAAAGTAAAAAGTTTGAGATACGCTCTTCTCCACTTGTGCGTATCATGAGATCAATATCACTATACGGTGTCTGTAGGGCT
>Ga0256827_10003414_pt1 | contig 10051 bp, 14 predicted proteins | sample CV84metaG_FD_185977 | JGI IMG/M metagenome (GOLD analysis project Ga0256827, IMG submission 185977) | Hydrothermal vent microbial communities from East Pacific Rise, Pacific Ocean - CV84 | ecosystem: Environmental > Aquatic > Marine > Hydrothermal vents | place: Pacific Ocean: East Pacific Rise...
CTCAAACCTTTTAGATAATATCAACGAAGGTGTTGATGCTTATTAATTAGTTTCACATTTTTTGTCATTGTCGGGCTCGACCCGACAACCTGCAATAATATATAGAGTTACTACAATTTTAAATTTCTATGCTTTTAACATCTGGATTATGAAAATCACTTAAAATCTGTTTGATTCCATCAAGAGGGGATTGTTTTGCAATTTCCACTATTCCACCTAAAGTAGATTGAATAACTGTTATATCTCCTATCTCAATACCTTTATCAAGTCTATCAAAAAGTCCTTGAATCATAAATTTTCTTTCTGCAAAAGATTCTGAAAGGTACTGTTCTAAAATTGCTCTTTGACTTCTGATTTGCTCTAGCCTAACCTCTGTATCAGCTGTAATTTGAACCCGTTTTGTTGTTTCAACTTGAATTGTTTTGTCGTTTTCCTGCCAAGCTTCTATAATCATTTTGAAACCATCAGTAACTTGAATTGCAGGTAATATGTTTTTTGATTTCTTAAGTATTTTATTAAACATTAATAACTTCGTTAATTTGTTCTGTTAATTTATAATTAGCATTACCATCTTCAGCTATTATTGGTATATCTAATAAATTTTTTAAACTTGAACCCATTATCAATAATTGATTAAAATTCTCTGATTTACACAACAGTTTATTACTGCCAAAGAATGATAAGAATTTTGAATTCTCTTTTTCTAAAAACTCTTTTAAGGTATTAAACTTATCTTTAACCTCATAAATTACTGATTCAAGCTCTTCAACTCTATCCTCGATAGCACCTAAGGTAACTCTAGCAGTTTTCATTTGTTCAATTACTCTGTTGCTTTCTGATTCTAACTTTCTAGCTTGTGTTAAGTTTTCTTCAGCTTTACTATCCATAAACATTCCGCCAACTGCAATCAAAGGACCTGCTACAATTCCACCTAATACTGCTGTTCCTAAAGCCATTCCTCCACCACCCACTGCGAGAGAACCACCTCCAAGCCAAGCTAAAGTTGCATTAGTTGCTGCTGCACCACTTAAACCAGCAATAGCAGTTCCTGTTGAGGCAGAAGCTAATGCACCAACTGTTCCATAAGCACCAAGTCCAGTCAAAGCACCAGCAATAGCACCTTTACCTATTCCCGAAGCTATTTCAAGAGAATTATTAACTGCTATATTAAGCTCATTTAATTCACTATCTGTAATAACTTGTTTATCTTCAAAACTAGATTTTGCATCTTTACAAGATTTGGCTAACTCTACCAACTCTTTAATCTCATTAGTAAAAACTGATACTTTAAATTTTCCAAAGTTTTCAAGTGTTGAATTAATTTCTGTTTTTCTTTTTTCAAGTTTTTCTGATTCTGATTCATAATCTTGTTTTGCCCATCTAACAATGTTCTCTGCATCTCTATTTTTATCAGAAGCATCAACACCTTTTTTCACTCCATAACTAGCCGCAAATAATGCTAATCCACCTAATATAATTGGTATTGGCATTTTTTAATCCTTATATTTAATTTGATATTTTTACTCTAAAACTTAGATTCAAGTTTAATTTTTCTTGCATATTATTACAAACTTGAGCATTTAATTGATAGAACTCTTTTTGTGAAAACTGTTTAAAATATATCTTTTCAAAACTTTCATCAACTTTACAAATAAGAGGTCTTTGTTCATAGATTTTACAACCTTTAGTTTGAAAGTCAAAATATTTACAGATTCCATTTCCTAAGTTAAAATCTTTAAGTTCGGGAATATGAGAAATATTTTGACAACACAATCCACAACCTGTGCAAGGAAATTTAATTAGCAAGAACAGTTCTTCTAACTGCTTTGAGCATTAAATATTTCACAATGAATAATCCAATAAATCCGAAAAATGATAAAGTAGCTAAAACTAGTTCCCAAATAAATAGTGCTGTATATTTGGTAACAATTTTACCTGTTTTCAAAGCTCCTTTTCCTAGAATCTTGAAAACTGCAACTGTATTTTTTTTAAACTTTTTTGATAAAGATAAAGCTCTTTTCATATCTTTAGGTTTATCAATATATTTCATAATTTTAATTGAGTCAATTTTAGAGGTGTTTTTAGAAATATCAGCAACATTATTAAAAATTTTTTTCATATGAGAAATATCTATTGTTTTGAAAAATGTTTTTGCACTATTTTTCATCTTTCTCATTGAACTCCAATCAACTCTTTTTAAAAGTGAAAAATCTACGGTTTTTGCAAGTTTTGAAGATAGAACTTCTAAAAATGCTTTTGATATTCGACCAGTTTTCTTAGCTACTTTTATAATGGATTCACCAATTTTTAAAGGTGCGGTTGTTCCTAAAGATATATAAGTTGAAGCAGTCAATGCTAATCCAATAGTTGCAATTCCGAGAGTGAATTTATCGTAATCATCGCCTTTTGCCATTTTTGTACCCTCTTTATACATATCACGAACATCTCCGACAACGGTCATATCTGAAATAATTGCACCAGTTAAAGCAACTCCATTATGAGCTTCACCCGAAATAAACCCTTGTGAAAAACTTTTGCCGTGTCTCACACTTTTTTTCCATACGGTATTTTCATCATCTATTTTAGTTAAAATCTCTTTGGAAATATTTATATGTAGATATGTTGCCAAACTGCTATACATTTCAGCATCATCGATATCTTCTTTTTCTAATGCTAATAAGATTTTCTTTTCGAGATAATTTAATGTAGCAACTTCTCTTAAATCTCCCTCAATATTCGGTTCAAGTTGTTCTGTTTCGTAAGTAAAATAGAGGCTGGTCAATAGAGATAAAAATATTGCAATTAATATATATAGTGAGTTTTTTTTTAGAGTTTCTATTCAGTTTCCTTTGCTTTGTTTATAATTTTACAGAGTGCGGTTTCCATAGCGGATTTTCCACCCCAAGCGATTCTCGAATTATTTTGGTCAAGTAATCTACAATGACCAACTACTAAATTTTCTTGTAATTTAAAACCGTTACATTCTGCAATATCTTTCCAAAATATAGTTCCGCCCATTGTTTTCATTTTAACATTAGGCATTTCTCCTAAAAATTCATCAAGCAATTTTGAATCTTTGGCAATATACTCTAAACCTCGAGTTAGTTTTGTGTCAATCAAAATTCTCCTTTATAATTAAATAAAATTATAATATAAATTTATAAAAAATAAGATTTGTCGGGTCAAGCCCGACAGTGAAAGTTATTTCTAATTATTCTACTGAAAGATAAATATCTTTTTTGATAGATTGATTTTGAATCAACTTTTGAATAGTAATCTCTTTTTGAGGAGTAATTGAAATCTTTAATTCAACCTCATCACCTTTAGATAAAGAATCAAGTTTCTTAGTTAAAGTTGTGAAAATATCTTGTCTTGTCTTAAGAAGTGGTTTGATTTTATTAAGCTCTTCAATCATTTTGATTTTAACAAAAGCTTGTAAATCATCTTTTGAAACTTTATCTGTTGTTGCTTTGCCAGTAACTTCATAAGATAATTGTTTAAGTTTATAAGGATTATCTTTTGCTTTTTCATACTCTTCTTCAGAAATTAAATAGACAATTTCCATTAAATCGCCTTCAGAAACAATAGTTAATTGTAGATTCTCAAAAAATGTATTGTAAATAGATTCTTTGATAGCTTTATCTCCTTTTAAAAAGACTGCAATATTATTAGAAATTAAGATTTTATCAGTTCCACCATTAAAGTCTAAACTGAACAATGTTTTATTATCTTCAGATTCAGCATTCATAGAAATTTTAAAAGATACATCTCCGCCTAACTCATCTTTTAATACATCTAAGAAGTCATCACTTAAATTATTTTCTTGTTGAATGCTTTCCATTAAAGGAACACCATTTTTTAATGCACCTGAAAATGCTATTTCTAATTCAAGATTATCCAATGATTCCGCTTTAGAATCTAAAATTTTCTTCCCATCTTTTAATAATCCTAAAATTGTAGGAGTAATTACACCATCAATTGTCACTAAGTTATAACTGAAGCCATCACTTAAATTTACATCTTCAATTTCACAAGAGATATTCAATAAACCACTACAATCCATTTCTTGATAAGTTATTTTAGAATCTTTGAAAGAATCTTGTAACTTTTGTTCAACTGTGTCTGAAACAAGAGAAGATGAGAAAAAGTAGCCAATTGCAATAATAATCATTATGCCCAGTCCATTTAAACTTTTTGACATATTCGATGCTTTTTCTTTGATTGAAAGATTTTTAGGCTCATTGTTAAACTTTTCTATTATACTGCTTACCATCATAGTTATTAGCAATAATAAAATTGTCCAAAACCAATTATCTATAAAAATTAAAATTGAATCTGGAAGATATGAAAGAATCGTTCCTAACACACTTATAATACTATCCATTATTTAAACCTTTTTCATTTTGAGAATTTATTAAATCTCGAGCTTGTTGTCTTTCCATTTCTTCAGCAACAATTTCACTTACACAAATTTTATTAACGGGGTTTAAATAAACTCCTAAAGATTTTAAAACAACAAGAGCAACGGGAATAGTAATAAGTGGAATAAATAATACAATAGCCTGAATAGCTCCGCTAATTGCAAAAATCAATCCAAACGGCAGGTATAAAATCATTATAATTTTTGAATATGCTTTCCAAGTAGCATTCTGATTTTCTTCGTTTTGGTTAGGCTTATTTATCATTCTTTTACCAAAAGGCAAAAATAAAAACTTGCCTAATTCCATTAAACCTAAACCAATTGGAGCTGCAACAACAGTTAGAGTTAAAGCTAACCCTAATAAATACATTGTTATCGCTTGAACAAATCCCATAAATGGCACATGCCATAAAATATTTCCTATCAATCTCATTTCTCTAAATCCACCTTATTATTTTTTTCTTTTGGTTCAACAAATATTCCTACTATTATCAGAATTACAAATATAATTAGAACCCAAACTATCCACGAAGCTAACCAAAATTTAGTTTGAAAATCTTGTAATTCAATAGATATATATTCTTGACCACTTTCGCCTAATGAATTAAAAATCAAATTATTAAATTCTAATTCTGAAAATCTAAAAAAAGTTTGACCATCTTGACTACAAACTACAAATTCACGATTAAAATCAAAAATCGGAGCAAAAATTATTGAAACTGTTCTGTATCGGTAACAAATATCTAAATATCCGTAATTTGGATTTGTAGATTTTGCCATTGAGTTATTCGGCAAATCAAGAACTCGATATATATGAGCTTTATTATTAAATAAAGATAAAAATGAAGTATCAGCATTTAATGTTGAGTTTGTAAATAACAAAAATAGAATTCCTAAAACTAATTTTTTCATTAGTATCTAGGAGTTCCAATTTCTTCGATAGTTATCTTGTCCGATTTGACAGAATATTTTAGATATGATGTAGCTACCATATTCGGCAAAGCTGAATTACTGATTTCTAAACCTGCCTCACATTTAAATGTATCTCCCTTGTTTTCTAGTGTTTTAACATCAACTAATTTATAATCATTGATGGACATCATAGATTTCATATCATTTCTACTTTTATCAGAAACAGGTCTGCCAAAATGTGTCTGCTTTAAAGTATCTTCAACAAACTTATCAACATAAGCTTCTGTTACATCAGATTCATTATTGCAACTTGGACTTTCTGAACAACCACTTAAACCAATGAAGCTAACTAAAAATCCACTTAAAACTAGATTTGCTTTTTTCATTCTTAACAACTCCAGATTTTCGTAGCAAAACCTTGAACGACCCGACCATCAATTTTATTACCTTTACTTCTATTGCAAGATTGACAAGAGATTACTAAATTACACTGACTATCTGAACCACCTCGACTTTGTGGCCAAATATGGTCGATGTCCGAATTACTAAATCTGATACTTTTATCACAATATGTGCAGTTATACCAACCGCCTGAATTTGCCTTGTTTTTGAGTTTGTACTCTTGACGATAGCCCATATAAATTCTCCGTATTTAATTTGGTAGAATTAAACCCTAATTAAATTTGGGTTACCGTAAAATTTTGCACAAATTCTAACCCTCTATTTTATATGGGGCTAACTAAATAGAAAATTTAAAGTAGATCTCCGTGTCAAGCACGAAGATGACGGGGTTATGTCATTATCGGGCTTGACCTAATAACCTGCAATTTACTACATTTTAAAATACACTAATAACCTAGAAATAAAATTATGGGTCGGGAAAAATTCCCAATGTTTAAAATGATTAAATTTTTAAATTTCTTTTTGAAGTTGGTATATTATCAATAAGTAGATCCAATAATTTATCAATATTATAATTATATTCAGCAGAATAGTAAATCGGCTTTAAAATATCAATATTTGTAGCCTCTTTTACTCTCTTTTGAATTGAAGTAGCTTGATTCTCTAAAAAACCTTTCAACTTTGGTTTTGGTCGATTATTATCAGAATCCCAATGACGACCACTCATAGCAATATCTGCCTGATTAATTGCAACTAAGATTCTATCTTTTTGAAAATTAGGAACAATAATATCATTTAGCAGTTTATAAGTTGTTCCCATATCTCGATTTGAACCCTCAATAATTATCAAAACCAAATCTATAAAACCATTCTTTTCACCATAAGATTTTTCGAGTAAATTAATAATTTTATTAGAATGCTCTTTGTCTTTTTGAACTCCATCACCAAGCCCTGGGGTGTCCCAGAGTCTGAAAGCATCATTTAGTTTGTAACTATCTAAAGTCATAGTTTCAGGATCAACACCTGTTCCAACCTTGGAAACCTCTTTTTGAAAGATAGAATTTAAAGTCGTAGATTTTCCTGCACCTGTTACACCAGTAACCATAACATCGAAAACAATTCCAACATTACTAGATTTTTGTTGTAATTCGTTGTATCTGTATTTATTCATTTTTTAACACCAAAAGCATAAGCTTCGAGCAAAATTTACAACAGTATCCACAACTCTTTCAACTACTTTAACAACAACATCAACAACTACATCAGTAAATGAACGGTTTATTTTTTCTTGGTAAGCTTTTTCTTGAGTTCCCGTGCTTGTCTTTATGCTTTCTTGCTTTATCTCTTTAACAAAATGAATTCTTTTGTGTTTCGGAGTGTAGTCAATTATAAAAGATAATAATTTAGAAAGATTATAAGGGTTTTGCTCTTCACCATCTTCTTTAAAACCAGCAGAGTAATATATTGGCTCAATATTAACATTTGTTGCTTCTTTGACTCTTCTTTTAACAGACTTAACTTTTTCTTCCAAAAAATCTTCAAGCTTTTTTTCAGGCAGATTAGTTGTGTGATTCCAGTATCTACCTTTCATAGCCATATCTGCTTGATTAACAGCAATTAAGATTCTTTTGTGAGGATTTTTGCCTAAATTAGGAATAATTACCTGATTGATTAACTCGTAAGAAGTTCCTAAATCTTTGCTTCCTCCATCTAAAATCACAAGGACTAAATCAATAAGAGCATTTCCATCAGAATCTTTTTCGTTAAGTTTATCTTCTATGTTTTGAGAGTGTTGAATATCTTTCTCTTTTCCATCACCTAAACCTGGGGTATCCCAAATATTCAAATTGCCAAGTTCGTACTTTTGAATATCCATTGTTTCAGGATTAACACCTTCTCCAACTTTTGCCTTATCTGAATTAAATAAAGCATTAATTGTAGAACTTTTTCCTGAACCTGTTGCACCTGTAATCATAAGATTGATTTTTTCTTTAGATGTTAGGATTGCTTTATAAACCTTACTTTGTTCTGCTTCTGTTAAATCTAACTCATTTAAGACTTTTTCTAAATTATCTTTTTTCATTGTCTCCCTTTATTTTCTTTCTTATAATTAAAATTAAACCCTAATTAGATTTGGGCTACCGTAAAATCTTGCACAAATTCTAACCTTCTATTTTATCTGGGACTAACTGAATAGAGAATTTAAAGTAGATCTCCGTGTCAAGCACGAAGATGACGGGGTTATGTCATTATCAGGCTTGACCCAGTCACTCCCTTTTATCTAGTTAAATATTTCTCAAAAATAGCAATTATGCTCAAACCAATTTCGACTAACTCCTCCATCTGCTGGGAAGAGCATCTAGCTCGAGGAGAAAGTAAAATTTTCTTTGTGTTAAATACTTTTTGCAACCCTTTAACCTCATCAACTGGACTATCTCCATCTTTAGTCAAGACATTTAATATTGTTGAAAGCCATTCTGGAGAGGACGACGAAGAGTCAAATTGATGAATATCCAATAGGCTTGTATCTCTTACTCTTCTTTTGTCAGCTATGTTATTCAAAACTTGAAACATCTTTTTGCCAATATTTTCAGAGACAGATGTTTCATCTTGAATCTTAATAGAGTTTTTCACTTCTTGCTTAATATTTGGATGTTTTTGAACTAATTTTTCACACTTTTTATTTATTAAGAAAGCTATCTGATTTGAGTAAATCTCGATTTTCAAATCTACTAATTTATCTAAAGTTGCTAAGTCTTGGTTCATTTTGACCCTTTTAAAAAATACTGTTTAAGTAAAGATTTAATTGAAGTATAATTATTATCGCTTAAATCAAGCAATATATTTTCTGTAATTCCATCAATTTCACTATTCTCTGCTTCTATCAATAGCTTTGTTTTACAATTCTTATATTGAGAAATAATAGATACTCCATTATATTTATAAGGTTGTGGAGCTTTTTGCATTCTTAAAATATCAATCTTTTTATCTTTTAAAGATATTCTCAATTTATTAAGAATTCGGCAAGTTTTCTCTTGTTCATAGCTTTGTTTTAAAAAAGAGTTTGTTTCAACAGAATCTAAATTTGCAAAATAGATATTTTTCTTTAAAGCTAAATTAATAAAAATTGAATTGATAATATCACCCTCATTTTGATAAAGAATTTTATTCTCAATATTATTTAATTTATCCTCGATTAACTTTCTTGTAAAACCTAAAACAGTATTATCAAGTTTTGCAAAATAATTTAACAGTTTGGAATATGTAAATATTTTTAAAATCATAGGACTATTTTTATAAACTTTAGAAATATATAGATTTGTTGGAAGTTGGTTGGTTTGTTTTAAAATACGAAAATTTTCTTGTAACTTTTTTCGCTCTTTTGTATCTGAATCTAAATCATCTGGCGAAAAATATTCAAATAATGAACTATCTTCAATGTTTTTTGTAATTCCTGTTAAATCTATAAATTTATCTGCAAAAGTTTCATTTTCGGTAGGAATAAGTTTTTGAACAATTTTCAAATCTTGAGTATCCAATAAATTTACAAAAGCTGGAATTAACATATTTGTCAAAAGCTCTAAGAAAATAGCATCATCTGAATATTCGCAAAAAAGTTGCTTTTGCAAAATATCTATAAGATTTGAAGCTGTTTGAAAAAAAGCAAAAACACTATTTTGTATATTTTTAGAGTTAAAAATTTTCAACCGTTCTGAAATTGTAAAAATAATAGAGATTGTTGTTAATTGAATCTCTTTCTCCGAAAGAGTTGAATCATCTTTAAATCTTGCAGTGTTTTTAAAATAAAAAATCTCTTGAAATTCTTTATTAAGTTTAGGATTTTGTTCAGAAATTGGAAACTGCCCAACTTCTAGAGCTTGATATATCTTATGTAAAATAGAAAGTTTTGATAACATTTTTTCCTCCATAATGAAATTAAACCTGAAATAAACTTTCACAAGCGAAAAATATTGCACAAATAATTACACTGTAAAATCTTGCTCATTAAGAATTTTCTGTAATTTTGGACAATTAGTGTTAAATCCAGAATCGGAACAGACTAAATAGAGATTATTGAGTCAAACCCGATAATGACAATATCCGTAATCTTTGTGTTTGACACGGAGTTAGTCCCATTTAATCCAGTTGTCTTTGATAATGTTAAAATATCATAGAAATTTTATTTATGAAAGGTAGATTAATGTTTAAAATAGAATCTAAAATAGAGATACAGGCATCATCAGAAAAAGTTTTTTTAATTTATAAAGATGTTGATAATTGGGGAGATTGGGATATTGGATTAGACTTTGCAAAACT
>Ga0256827_10003415_pt1 | contig 10050 bp, 10 predicted proteins | sample CV84metaG_FD_185977 | JGI IMG/M metagenome (GOLD analysis project Ga0256827, IMG submission 185977) | Hydrothermal vent microbial communities from East Pacific Rise, Pacific Ocean - CV84 | ecosystem: Environmental > Aquatic > Marine > Hydrothermal vents | place: Pacific Ocean: East Pacific Rise...
CCGCTTACTCAAAAGCATTGGCCATGGAGAGTTACTCACCCTCTTTGGCTTCTTTGTGGCCTTTGTGGCCGGTGCCATGAGCTTCGATATGGTGGGTCTAAAACCCGATCTGGGCGCCCTTATCATTGGCGTGCTGCTGGGGAAACACAGCCGTGCCAAAGAGCTGTCGAACCACCTCAGCGGCTATAAGGATTTCTTCCTGATTGCCTTTTTCTTCGAGATAGGCCTGAGCGGGATCCCCGACTGGCAGATGCTGGGAATGGCACTTTTCTTACTCCTCATTCTCTTACTGAAAAGCAGTCTGTTTATGTATCTCTTCACCCGTTTCAACCTGCGTGCCCGTACGGCTTTCCTGGCATCGCTGGGCCTTTCTACCTATAGCGAGTTCGGACTTATCGTAGCTATCATCGGTGTAGAAGCCGGCTGGATGGACAGCGCCTGGCTGGTGATTCTGGCCATGGCCCTCAGCCTGTCGTTTATCCTCGCCTCGCCTTTTAATATCAAAGCACACCATCTGTTTAGCTTACTCAAACCAAAGCTTACACGCCTAAACACCTGCCGTACCCACCCCGATGACGAACCCACCAGCCTGGGCGATGCCGAATATCTGGTTTGTGGCATGGGCCGCATCGGCAGCGGTGTTTACCGTCAGTTAGAAAGCCAATACCAGGCTAAAGTCCTGGGAATAGACTATAACCACGATATCATCGAACGCCAAAAGAAATATGGGAAGAACGTGATTTGGGGCGATGCCACCGATAGCGAGTTCTGGGAAAACATCGACCTGTCGAAATTAAAAATGGTCTATCTGTCCTTCTCCAGCCATGCCTCCAATGTGAATACCGCCATCGAACTGGAACATATCAAACACCCCAACACCCAAATAGGTGCCGTCTGCGAATACCGCGATCAAGTGAAAGAACTCCATAAACACGATGTAGATTATGTGTATAACTTCCGCGAAAAAGTAGGTGCGGAGTTTGCTAATGAGTTTATTAAGTTGAAAGTTCATCAAGTTCATCAAGTTCATCAAGTTAAAAGTTTATAAAGTTCGTAAAGTTCATCAAGTTTGTAAAGTTTGTAAAGTTTGTAAAGTTTATCAAGTTAAAAGCTGCTGTCCCGTCCTAGAATAAGTTTACACAAAATTTGTAAACATGTTAAAAGATTCAAGAGTAGTAAGAAGTTACAGTGAAAGTTTTAAATTAAAAGTTTTAACTGAATTAGAGAAAGGTAAATATTCAAAAAATGAGATTTGTAGATTGTATGGAGTTGGAGCGGGAACAATTTATAATTGGATAAAAAAATATAGTAGATTTGAACTATTAAATAAACGTGTAATTATTCAAACTATGGATGAGAAAGACAAGATTAAAGAATTAGAGGATCAGATCCAACAATTAAAAGAGATACTGATAGATAAAGATATAGAGCGAATAACAAACAGAGTTTACTTAGACGATGCCGCCCGTCAATTGGGTTATAAAGATGGCAAAGCGTTTAAAAAAAAAGTAAAGCGCGATTAATACCGGATTTGGTTTTGGAATCATACAATGAGGGAGGATATAATAAAACCAAGATTTGTAAATTTTTAAAAATAAGCCGAACAGCTTTTTACAAATCAAAAGGTTGCCAAATGCGAATATTAAAACAAGAAAAAGCAATATTGAATATAGTAAAACATAGACGCGAACTCTTACCTCGTGAAGGAGTGCGGAAGCTCTACAAAGCTATTAAACCGGAGTTAGACAATAATAGATTAAAAGTGGGTCGAGATAAGATCTTTGAGATTTTAAGAAAAGAAGATATGCTAGTTAAGCCAAAAAAGTCATATTATAAAACAACCAACTCAAAGCATTGGTTTTATACGCACAAAAACCTAATCAAGGGATTTGTCCCAGATAAGTCTCATCAGCTTTGGGTTTCAGATATTACTTATTTGAGATTACATAAAGGGCATTGCTATTTAGCTCTGATAACAGATGTATATTCGAGAAAAATTATTGGGTTTGATATAAGTGATACATTGGAGTTAACTGGTGCAAGAAGGGCTCTAAAGATGGCCCTGAAACAATTACCTCTTAACCACCAATTAATTCATCACTCTGACAGAGGAGTACAGTATTGTAGTTATGAATATACTGGAATACTCAAGAAAAACAATATTAAAATTAGTATGACTGAGAAGAATCACTGTTATGAAAATGCAATAGCTGAGAGGGTTAATGGAATACTAAAAAATGAATTCTTTTTAGATTATGTATTCCCCGATTTAGTTGTTGCAAAAAAAGCAACAATTGATGCAATTAAAAAGTACAATGAAATCAGATTACATGTATCTTTGGGTTACAAAATACCTAACGAGGTTCATGGTAATGCTGCTTAAAATAATTATTAATCTGTAAACCTATTTTAGGACTAGACAGGGAATTCATAATTAATCATTCGTAATTCGTAATTAACCATTCATAATTAACCATTCATAATTAACCATTCGTAATTCTCAATTCCCAATTCGTAATTAACCATTCGTAATTCATAATTAAATAATTCGTAATTAAAAAATCCTATTTTTGCAAAAAAACTATGGCTCAACTCATCTTTATACTTTTAAAGGCCTTATCGCATTTACCTTTTATGGTGTTATATGCTTTTGCCGATTTTTTGTTTGTCGTGAATTACTATCTCATTGGCTACCGAAAGAAAGTGGTGATGGACAACCTCCGGATTGCTTTTCCGGAGAAGTCTGCAAAAGAACGAGAAGCCATCTCCCGGGCTTTCTTTCGCAATTTCTCCGATTTTATTGTAGAGAGTATCAAAACCTTTAGCATGAGCCCCAAGAGCTTTAAAAAAAGATACCGCTTTGTGAACCTCGATGAGCTGATCGCTTTTATCACCAAAGATAAAAGAGGGGCCGTTATCTTTGCTTCTCACCAGTTTAACTGGGAGTGGATGATCAATGTGAGCTCTCACCTCCCCCAACAAGCCAAAGCTTATATCTCCTATACCCCACTCAGCAATAAAACCCTCAACCGGCTGATTAAAAAGAACCGCGAACGTTTTGGCTTGCGCCTGGCCTCGGCTAAGGACTTTATAAAAACCATCCAAAATACCGATAAAGACGAACTCTCCATCAGTGGGCTCATCTCCGACCAGTCGCCCAAAGCCAATTATAAGTTCCGTACCACCTTCTTCGGAAAAGAAGTGCCGGCCTATACCGGTGCCGAAAACATTGCCAGGAGGTTCCATCAGTCATATTGGTTCTTAAATGTAACCAAGACCAAACGCGGCTATTACGATGTGAAATTTGAACTTATGGCTGCCGATGTCTCCGGCTATCAGGAAGGAGAACTCACCCGCCTCTCCATCGCTAAAACCGAAGAGCTCATCCGTAAACAACCCGAGAACTACCTCTGGACCCACCGCCGCTGGAAACATGCTCAATAAAAACCCGAAGAAAAAATCTTTATTTTTTGTTAATTTTACTTAAATTCATTCTAAATAAAAATATTTAGGTATCTTTGTACCTCAATAATAAAAAACATTAAAAATTAGAATAATATGTCAGTATTAGTAGGAAAAAAAGCGCCTGAATTTGTTTCAGCAGCTGTAGTAAATGGTGGTGAATTTGTAACAGATTTCTCTTTAAATCAGTTTATCGGTAAAAAAGAAGTGGTGTTCTTCTTCTACCCTTTGGATTTCACCTTTGTTTGTCCCACCGAGATCTTAGCCTTCCAGGAAAAAATGGAAGAGTTCGATAAAAGAAATGTGGCCGTTGTTGGTTGTTCTGTCGACTCGGAGCATACACACTGGGCCTGGTTAAACACCGAATTAAAAGATGGTGGTATCAAAGGAGTTAAATATCCTTTAGTAGCCGATTTATCTAAAACCATCGCCACTAACTTTGGCGTGTTGGCAGGTGAATACGATTATGATGAAGAAAAAGATGAAGAATTGTTCAGCGGTGCTGCTGTAGCCTACCGTGGTCTGTTCTTAATTGATAAAGAAGGTGTGGTACGTCATCAGGTAGTCAACGACTTGCCTTTAGGTCGTAGTATCGACGAAGCCATCCGTATGGTAGATGCTTTACAGTATTTCGAGAAGCATGGCGAAGTTTGTCCGGCCAACTGGAAACCGGGCGAAGAAGCCATGGAAGGCTCTCACGAAGGTGTGGCCGAATACCTTTCAAAAAAATAATTAAGCCCGGCTTAATAGCGTTTATAATAAGTGTGAAGACCGTTTCAAATATTTGAAGCGGTCTTTTTTTTGCTTTAAAATAGGTTTGTTAATAAATTATCAATACTTTTGAAATCGAAATATCTATATGTATAAATATTAAAATCATGACAAGAAAAAAATGGATCATATTCCTGGGTATATTTCTGGGATTCACCGTATTAACAAAAGCACAAGAAACATTATCTCCCTTCTTGGGCCTTACAACTCAGGGAACAGTAGCCGGCATCAGCACAAAAGTAGAAAAAGCCATAGAGGCCGCTCAGTTCCAGATCATCGGACAGTATCAGGTGGCGGATAAGCCCGACCTAAAAGTCATCTGTTTTACGCGCGACGACCTCAAAAAAACCACCGCCCACTTCAAAGACCGTGGTGCTTTGGCATCGGTATTAAAGATAGGCATCCGAAAAGAAGCCGACCAGGTGGAAGTGAGCCTCCTCAACCCCGTGTATATGTTTGTAGCCTACTTTGGCGAAAACTATCAGGAAGAAGGGAAAGCCTTAAAAACCATCGATCAGGATGCCAAAAACATTCTGATTCATAACTTTGGTGCATTAACAGATTTTGGCGGCAGCCTGGAGATCGACGAGCTGGAGAAATACCATTATAAGATGATGATGCCTTATTTTGATGATCCCATAGAGCTGGAAACATACGATTCCTTTACACAAGGCCTGAGTTATATCCGGAAAAAGATAGCCAACAGTCAGGCAGCTATCAAACTGGTGTACGAAGTGGTGGATGAGGAAAATCAAACCGCCGTCTTTGGAATAGGCATGCTGGATGCCGAAACAGGCGAAGGCACCTACCTCCCCACCATAGGAGAACGCCATATTGCGGCCCTGCCCTACGACATCATCTTACAGAAAAACACCGTCAGCATGCTGCATGGCAAATACCGCTTTGCCCTCTACTGGCCCGAGCTTACCATGGGCGAATTTATGAAAATCATGAGTACCCCCGGCGATGTTGAGGATGTGATGGAAGCTATTACCGAAGAGTAGGTTTTTTTATAGGGCATTTTTATATTTGGGCTAAAGCCCGGAATGACTGGTGGGATTATCATTAGGCGTGGGATAAATCGCCACGCCTAATGATTAAATCTCCGATATAAATAATTATATGACGATTCATTTACACCGGCATTCATTAGCAATGGTATTTATGCCATTGCTAATGGGAGACCACCAACACCATCGGGCTTTAGCCCAAACCTTTACGAATAATATCAAATGTTTCGTAGGAAATCTCATTAGGCGCGGGATAAATCGCCACGCCTAATGAGGTTTTATTTCAACAAACACGCCATGTCTTTCCACGGGGCAATGGTAATTCCATCGGAACGTATCTGTGTATCATCACCCGCATAAACAAGATGTGCTTTTTGTTCTCCGCTTAGCTTCATCCAATAACGTATGCTCTTTAAAAAATCACTTTGAAATGTTTTCCCGGATTTAATTTCCACAGGAAGCACGCTATTCCCCTTATCAATTAATATATCAATCTCTCTGCCTGTTTTATCGCGCCAATAAAACAAACGGTAATCTGAGCCCTTATTCTCTTTCATTTTGACCAGTTCGGTCATCACTAAAGTTTCGAACAAAGCGCCTCGTAAAGGATGATTTTCAAGATGCAACACCTGTGTAATGCCTAATAAAGAACAAGCCAAACCTGTATCATAAAAATATAATTTCGGGCGTTTTACGATGGTCTTATTATAGTTTTTATGAAAGGGTTTAAGTAAATAGATGATATAACTACTCTCTAAAATCCCGATCCACGATTGAATGGTTTTCACATCTACGCCTATCTCAACAGACAAAGAGGAATAGTTTAATTCCTGGCCTGTTCTACCTGCTAATAAGCGCATAAAACGTTCGAAAACCAGAAGGTCGGTAATATTTTTAACCTGACGCACATCACGCTCTATATAGCTTCGTATATAATTTGGTAACCATTCATTCCAAGGGATATCCATATCATAAATGGGAGGATAAAATCCCTTGAGTATATAATCATTCTCATGATCATGTGGCTTTGCAAATTCTTTATAATTTCTTAATTCCGAATAACTAAAAGGCAATAAGTTTAAAAAGGCTACTCTGCCTGCCAAACTTTGAGAGATGTTTTGATTCAATAAGAAATTATTAGATCCTGTTAGAATAAACTGACCTGTATGGCGGCTTATATCAACAATTTCTTGTAAATAAGAAAAAAGCAAAGGCGCACGCTGCACCTCATCCAATATCGCTCCATTGGGGAATTGCGCTAAAAAGCCTTTTGGGTCCTGGATGGCAAATTGTCGAATATCAGGATTTTCTAAGCTAACATAAGGCTTATGGGGATAGGCATACTTTACCAAAGTGGTTTTCCCCGACTGGCGAGGCCCGGTTACGGCAATAACTTTAAATAGTTTATAAAGTTTTTCTAACCTCTTTTGCGCTTGTCTAATAATCATCTGACAAATATATGGAATTATCTGGAATCACATTCCATATTTATCCTTTTTTATTTAATAAATAGGGCTAAAGCCCGGAATGACGGGAGGGAGTTTAGGGACTGAAGGGACGGGGGGACGGAGGAGACGGGGGAGACGGGGGAGACGGGAGAGACGGGAGAGACTTTAGGGACGGAGAGATGAGTGGTGATTAGTAAGTAGTAAGTAGCGGGTAGTAGGTAGTAGGTAGCGGGTAGTAATGACTTAAAAAGCCCATTACAAAACTTCTATCAATCGAGGTGTTTCACCCTTGAGCAGTAAAGATGGTTTTGTGTCGGCCAATGCAAGGTAGGAAACTGTTTTATCAGGATCTTGCATAAATAACACACTTTTTGAAGCATGGATAGCAGTACTGGTTTTACCACACCATTTGGCTCCCTCAATCAATACTGCACCCGAAGACGCTAATGCAATTTGCAATTCAGCATCACATAAGCGAGGCATATAGTTTTTATTATTCATTCTGAAAGTAATTAATTAAGACAAATATACAAATATTCCCGAATTGTCATGGTTTTACTTCCGAGTTTGGCGTGTATTTACTTCTGAGTTTGGATTATTATATTCATATATTCAAAGTTGTTTGTTGTAAGTGGGAGGGGTTTTAGGTGAAGACTAAAGGGACGAAGGGACTGAAGAGACGGGGGAGACTTTAGGGACGGGGGAGACTGGAGGGATGGAGAGACTTGAGAGACGGGAGGGATGGAGAGACTTGAGAGACGGGAGGGATGGAGAGACGAGGGGATTGAATAGATTAAAAGCTCCAATTTTCTGGATGGGCAGCCATGTTTACTAATTTACCAATTATTCTTTCGCACTTATCATCTAAAATCTCAAATTCTTCCTTTGTGATATATTGAAACTCGAGAGCAAAATCTAACCAGACTTGAGTTTCTGCTGCTTCGGCTTCAGAATCACTTAACTTTGATACAAAATGCTTTGGATATTTCCTCTTTCTAAACGATTCGGCAAGGTTAGCACAAACCGACCTGCTTGATCTTCGAATTTGGTCTGTTAGTGAATAGGTTTCTTCCTTTGGAAAAGTTTTACTTAAATTGTAAATCTCAACTGAAACCTGAAAAGCCAATTGATAAACATCGAGTTGCCTATGTGATCTGATTTTCATGATATAATATTTTAAAATTAAATTCTCTAATAATCACCATAATCCCTTCAGTCTCTCCCTGTCCCTCAGTCCCTCTATACCTCAGTCTCCCTGTCTCTCAGTCCCTCCATCTCTCAGTCCCTCCATCTCTCAGTCCCTCAGCTCCTCAGTCCCTCAGTCCCTCCAGTCCCATCTTCTACTAAAAAAAACTTCACCACATTCTTCAAATTCTGCAAAACCAACTCCTTTAACCATGGCCACTGACTATCTGTCCAACGCTGAGGATGCATGGTGAACATCACATGATCCGGCATTTCGACTCCGCTCAATGCCCTGCCGTTTTCAACTGCTTTAATAATATCCTGGGTACTACGAAATACCAAGCCCTGTTTGGCCCAGTCTTCTTGCTGTGGCACTTTATCTCGCACACTCGTCTTCCAACCATCCCAACGCCGACCGGTATCTGTCAGGTAGAAGAAGTCATTGAAATCCATATTGAAATAGGGCTCGCCTTTGAGGCCAAAATCATGAAATGATTTTTGAGACCGAAGGGACGGGAGAGATGGGTGAGACCACAAATCTCTATTATCATATTTCGACAGGGGTGAGCCGTCCATGCAGATGGTTGCTACGGGGGCAATATTGCGAAGGATATTGAGGTTTTTCTCGAAACGCGCCATGGCTTTGGTATAATCGCCTTTGCATACGGCCAAATCATCGTAATGATAGCCTATCTCATGACCCAGCGCTGCTATTTGTTCTACTATCTTAGGCCGAAAGCATTTAGGAAGGATGCGGAAGTAATAGCTGCCTTTGATGCCTAAGCTGTGTTGGATTTGCGCAAAACGCAAAGCACTTTCGTAACGTTGCTCTACATCGTGGCGGAGGATGATTTGGGGAGGGAGAGACTTAAGGGAGGGAGAGCCAGAGTTCTCTAAATACTCCAAAAAAGTAATAAACGAATAGCCTGCCTTTTGTAAGCTTTCTATAAGTGCCTGATGGGTTTTATAGGTGAAGTCTTTCATTTGTGATTTCTATATTTTGTTCCAGGGAAGAACTTCAATTCCATTACTTCGCTTTTGATAGGAATTACCTCCATAAATGACTGTTCCGCCTTCTTGTTGGCTTATTTTATTCCAAAAATTCAGGCCACTAAAATAGGCTGATGTTATTGTTTTACCTGATTTAATCTCTATTGGGAAAAGGCTATTTGCACTTTCTATAATAGCATCAATTTCATGCCCTGTGTTATCACGCCAAAAATAAATATGATGAGCTTGCGCTTTATTAAAACTCTTTTTAATCAATTCAGTGATCACAAAATTTTCAAATAGTGCCCCTCGAAAAGGATGAATATCTAACTGCTCAGCATTTTGAATACCAAGTAGTGCACTTGCCAAACCTGTATCATAAAAGTAGAGTTTTGGCATTTTTACCAATCGTTTATTAAAATTTTTATGATGAGGCTGTAAACGGTAAATGATAAAACTACTTTCTAAAATCCCAATCCAGGAAGAAATTGTTTTGTGATCTACGCCTGTTTCAATGGCAAGACTCGACATATTTAATAACTGACCTATTCTAGCTGCACATAATTTTACAAAGCGCTCGAAAGTATATAAATCATTAATTTGTTTTATTTGTCGTACATCTCTTTCTATATATGTTCTAATATAATTATGATACCAATGATTCACTTCTACAGGCTGATCATAAATGGGAGGATAAGCACCTTTATAAAGGACTTGGTTGATATTCCATTTACCTGTTTTTGATAGTTCGTTTAATGAAAAAGGTAGCAGAATTAAATAGGCGATTCTTCCGGCAAGCGTCTGTGAAATATTTTCTTGTAATAGGAAATTATTGGAGCCCGTAATAATAAATAATCCCGTCTCGGTATGATCATCGAGTATTTGTTGCAAATAAGAGAAAAGATCGGGCACCCTTTGTACTTCATCTAAAATAGCTCCTTTAGGATACTGATCAAGGAAGCCTCGTGGATCCTCCTGTGCAAATTGTCTGCTGTCGGGATTCTCTAAACTAACATAAGGTTTTTCCGGGAATGCATATTTAGCCAAAGTTGTTTTACCCGACTGCCGCGGTCCAATAATAGCCACAGCTTTAAATTGCCCTGCTAATTTTTTTATTTCTGATGTGGCATCTCGATGAATCATTTCACAAACTTACAAAATTGGAATCAGATTCCCAAATTGTA
>Ga0256827_10003416_pt1 | contig 10050 bp, 11 predicted proteins | sample CV84metaG_FD_185977 | JGI IMG/M metagenome (GOLD analysis project Ga0256827, IMG submission 185977) | Hydrothermal vent microbial communities from East Pacific Rise, Pacific Ocean - CV84 | ecosystem: Environmental > Aquatic > Marine > Hydrothermal vents | place: Pacific Ocean: East Pacific Rise...
TCAACAGAAGTTTTCTCAACAATTACACAACGAACTTTATGCTCTTTCATCAACTTCAACGCTTCACGTACCGTCGCCATTGGCGAAACCTTAACCAACTGCTCATTGGGTGTCATTATCTTTTCAACTAACATTATATCTACTCCTTTTTTAAATCATACTCTTAATATCATTCTCAAACTTATGAAGCTCTTTTGTATCTAATCCTGCAACATGGCTGAGTGGCAGAGTAAAAATAAGCCCCCCATTTTGTGCATCATCCAAATCCAACTCTACACGAATAGCTTTCATCACTTTCATAGAGAGTTTACGAGGCAAAACAAAGAGCAACAAAGAGACATTCTCTTCTAGTGTCAAACCAAAAAAGACCTTCTTCTCTTCTAATCCAATATTTTTCCCATGTATGATAGTAACACCACCCGCTCCTGCTTGCTTTGCTACATCTATGGCACGCTCTTCATCTTTATCTTCAATAATAGCTATTAAAGCCGTAAATTTCATCTATGCTCCTTTTTTTATTTTATTCGTTTTATACTCAGCATAAATACCATATCCCATCACAGTCAACATGGGAAATAGAGAGGCAAATGCAATAAGACCAAAACCATCAATCAGAGGATTTCTTCCCTCGATATTCGTTGCCAATCCTATTCCTAATGCAGCAACTAAAGGAACCGTTACTGTTGAGGTGGTTACACCACCTGTATCGTAGGCAATAGGAATAATATGTTTAGGTGCAAAATAGGTTAATATAATAACAAAAACATATCCCACTATAATATAGTAGTGAATAGGGTCGCCCTGCACCAAACGGTAAGCCCCCAATGAAATACCAATTGCCACCCCTAATGCTACCACAGTTCTTAATATATTTTGCTTGATTACTCCTTCGCTAATATCTTGAACTTTAATGGCAATAGCAAGAAGTGCAGGTTCTGCCATTGTAGTTGAGAAGCCTATCATAAAACCAAAAAGGTAGATAAGTAGATTATTTTTTTGGCTTGTTAAATCATTAGCGATACTCTCTCCAATGGGGAAAAGACCCATCTCTAAACCTATAATAAAGGCATAAAGTCCCAAAACAACCATACCAATTCCCACCATAATTCTAGGAAGATGAGGCACTTGTTTTTTTATAATGGCGTATTGAAAAAAGAAGATAACAATCAAAATAGGAGCAATATCTTTAATAACACCCAAAAGTTCTAACAACATATCCAACGGCGAAAAGCTATGAGGTGTTATAACCTCAGTAGTTACCGATGAAACTAAAGATACTGCTGTAGCAGTCTCAGCAAAAGAGTAGACAATAATGCCATAAACCTGTACAAATATCATAGGTGTCAATGAGGCAAAAGCGATAAGACCAAATCCATCAATAACAGGATTTCTACCCTTAATACTTGAAGCCAATCCAATCCCCAACGCAGCGACTAAGGGAACCGTAACCGTTGAAGTAGTTACCCCTCCACTATCATAAGCCAATCCAATAATCTCAGCAGGAGCAAAAAAAGTAACTACCACCACAAGAATGTAACCTGAAATAATATAATACTGAATAGGATGTCCTAAGAGGATACGAAGTGTCCCCAAAGTAATAGCAAAACCAACCGAAAAGGCAACGGTCATTCTAAGCCAAAAGGCATCAACCAAACCATGTGAAATAACGGATGCTTTTTCCGCAATAGCAATAAGTGCTGGCTCGGCAACAGTAGTAGCAAATCCCACAGTAAAAGCAAAAGTTAAAAGCCAAAAAGTTGAACCTTTTTTAGCAAAATCAATAGCAAGATTCTCTCCAACAGGAAAAATTCCTAGCTCTAATCCTCTAATAAAGAGTGCTAACCCCACAGCAACAATAGTCAATCCCACCACGATAGAGGTTAAATTTTCAGGCATAGATTGAATGATAAATGTTTGAAAAAAGGCTACTACCAGAATAATAGGTAGTAAATCTTTAAATGAATTTTTAAGGTCTTGGGAAAATATTTTTAGGCTCTCTTTCATAGAAAGGAGTATACTCATTAAAGCATTAGAAGAGAGCTTTAATAGAGTATATTTTAACTTTTTACATAAAAAAAATGGGCTATTTTTTACTTTTCACATAGAAAAGAATAGATTAAAATAACTTATAATTCAATACAAGTTCCAATACCTGAAGAGGTTAATATTTCTAATAAAATAGAGTGTTCTAACCGACCATCAATAATATGAGCTTTTTTAACACCGCCACGCAAAGCTTCAATACATGCATCTACTTTGGGTACCATCCCGCCACTAATTGTGCCATCTCTTTTTAAGGCATTGGTCTGTTCTATATCCAATGTTGAGATAAGATTCATCTCTTTATCTAATACCCCTGGAGTATCGGTTAAAAACACTACTTTTCTAGCCTTAAGGGCAATGGCAACCTGACTGGCAGCTAAATCTGCATTAATATTAAAACCTGGATGTCCAATAGTTGAAGCTGAAGCTATAGGAGCAACCACAGGAACAAAACCATCATCTATCATATTAAAAACTATTTTAGGATTAACATTTTGAATGACACCTGTATAGCCAAAATTCTCAAAATCTTTAGGAGTTGCTTCTAACAAGTTGGCATCCTTACCTGAAATACCAATAGCATTACCACCTTGATTATTAAGAAGAGAGACAATCTCTTTATTTATCTCGCCACTCAGTACCATCTCGGCAATTCTCATAACCTCTTTTGTGGTTACTCTTTGACCATCAACAAACTTAGTCTCAACACCCAAATCATTTAACAAATTTGTAATTGCTTTACCTCCACCATGTACAATAATAGGTTTCATACCTACCGTATGTAACAGTACAATATCTTGAGCAAACTGTTGTTTTAAGACATCTGAAGTTTGAGCTGAACCACCATACTTAATAACAATTTTTTCATTTCTAAACTTTTTAATATAAGGAAGTGCCTCTAAAAGTGTCTTTACCACATCTATTTTACTTTTCATTACTCGATTCTCCTACATAATTATCAATTTTTTCTAAAATTTCATTTTTAATCTGTAATTCTAACTGCATAACCGAAAGGGGTAACTGAAACCCTTGCATTTTGACCTCATCTTTTTGAGTAACCAAAAGAGAGGTAGCACCCAAACGCTCCATTTTCTCTTTCAACAGATTTTCATCAAAATAGGCATGATCCTCTAAAAGATACTTTCCTACTATATTGTTAGGTAAAAAGGGTTCGAGTCGTGCAGGATTAGAGATAGCTGTAACTAAAAACATCTTTGGAGTTTTATCTTTAATATTAACCTCTCTTTGAAACTCTCTATTTTCATAAAGTGATACATCAGCAAAGTATTTGCTAAAGTAGAACTCTCTAAAAGCTCCCGCAGGAAAGGTCATATAATTTTTAATACTCTCAGGAAAAAGTAGAATCTCAAATTTTTTGATATTAACTCTATTAAATCCATCATCTAAAATAATTACTTTTGCCCCTTTCTTTAAAGCCAACTCTATTGCTACTTCTCTATTTTCACTTACAATAACAGAGGCAGATTTTAGAGAAGTTGCCATAAGCATTGGTTCATCTCCTGAAGCAAAAACATCAACCAGTACTTTTCCTTTAGAACTAACTTCAACAACTCCTTTACTCTCTCTTCCATAACCTCTAGATATAATAAAAACATTATCATATCTAGAGGCTAAAGCGATAACAAAAGGAGTCTTACCACTGCCCCCAACGGTTAAATTACCCACACTAATAATAGGTATTTTATATTTTGTTTTAATTGAAAATACTCTTCGTAAGAGCATCAATATGCCATATAAAAGAGAGAGAGGAGAGAGAAGAAATATAATACCCCAATCAAAAAAACGGGGTTTAAAGAAGAGTCTCTCAAAAAAAGAGACTGTAGTGTTAGATTGAGCCATTAAATATGAGCATCAGCTACTTTTTTAACAGCATCACAAATGGTAATAACTTCGTCATCAGTAAGTGATGTATACATAGGTAACGACATTACACGTTGGAAACACCCCAGAGCTACAGAGTAATCAAAAACTTTCATTGAGTACTTCTGTTTATAATATTCTGTTAAATGAAGAGGCATATAATGGACAGATATGGATACCCCTTCTTTCTTTAACTCATTAACAAAGTGATCACGGTTCTTATCAATTTCGACAATATATTGTGATACAATTTCATTATTCGTTAAAGAAGGAAGATTAACATGATGAATACCAGCTAAAAGTTCATTATACTTTTTTGCAATCTCCTGTCGTCTCACTATACTCTTTTTCAAAGCCTCAAAATCAGCCAAACAGTAAGCTGCTTCGAGTTGACCTAAATCGTATTTCCACCCAATATCAACCACATCATAGATATAGTTAACATTTCCATAGTCATCACGAATTTTTCCTTTCATACCATGAAAGGCTAAAAGCTCTGCTCGTTCATGCGTCTTTTTATCGTTGGTTACCAACATTCCTGCATTAACAAGAGAGTTACAAAGATGTGGAGCAAAAGAGAAGATTGTAATATCTGCACCACTATTTCCAATGTAGTTCCCCTGATATTTCGCTCCCATAGCATTACTTGCATCTTCAATTACTTTTACTTTGTACTCTTTTGCTAAAGCATATACTTTTTCTAAATCAAGAATATGTCCTGCCATATGATTGATAATAATAGCCTTTAATTTTTTACTTTGATTTTTTTCTAAAGCAACTTCTAATTTTTTTAAATCGATATTATAGTTTTTACTCTCAATATCCACAAAAATTGGCTCTGCATCAAAGTGTCTTACTGCCTGCGGAACAGACGGAAAAACATTAATGCTACATATAACTTTATCCCCTCGCTTAAAATCTAATGCACACATCGCCAAATGTAGTGCAGCTGTTCCGCTACTTGTCGCAATAGCGTAGTCACAGCCTATAAATTTTTTAAATGAGTTCTCTAATTTCTCAACTTTTTGATTATCAGAAAATGTTAGAACTTCATCCACATATTGTTTTGTATTATCTTGAATTGATGGTTTAAAAAACTCTATTTTATTTTGCATATTATTTCACTTTATTTAGTTTTGTCCAATTGTTATTATACTTATTTTTAATTAAATTTTATTTGAATTAATTCTTTTTTTAACATTTAATGTTGTTTTGTATTTCAAATACACTCAATATTTCCCAGTTTTCTTAATTCTTTACAAGAAAAACCTGCTTCTTGTCTCGCTTCAACGTTAACATGAGGTCGATACTTATCCAAAAGTTTATACTTTTCCAATATTTCAAAATAGACTGCATGCTCTAAATTACGCTCATCACATAGATATTTAAACCAGTTATCCCCCTTTTGAACATGTGAAATCTCCTCTTCATATATAATATTTAAACTTTCAATTAATACTTTTACTGCTGGTATTTTTCTTTTATTTTCCAACTTTTTTATAATTTGAGGACTAACATCTAAGCCACTTGCTTCATAGTATCTAGGAATAATTGCCATTCGATCAAGTACATTATGTGCTGTATGAGAAGCTGCATCAAAAAGCCCACAATGAACAGGGAAATCTCCATATTTATACCCTAAATCTATCAATAATTTATTGAGCATATTATAATGCCTCACTTCATCTAATGCTACTTCTAACCAATCTAATTTATATCTTTGAGGCATATTGGGAAATCTATAAACAGCATCAAGTGCCAAATCTATAGCAGAATACTCAATATGAGCGATGGAATGAACCAAAGTAGCCAATCCTTCAGAGGTATCAAAATCTTTTCTAGCCTTCAATTTTCTAGGTTCTACAATATGACATCGTTCAAAATAAGATGGTTTTTCAAAGAGGATAGCAGAAGAGTTTGGGGAAGCTATAAATTCATTTTGGCTACAATACTCAAAACATTGCCGTGTGAGTTTTTCTTTAGTTTCGATGCAATCGGTTGTAATCGCTTCTTTTAAAACTTTATATATATTCATGGCAGTATTATATCAAATAGAATAGGAAATAGATAGTATGGAAATAAAAATTCAACCTATGGGTGCAACCCAAACAAACTGTTATATTGTAAAAATTGATGATAAAGAGTTAATAATTGATCCAGGGATAGGTGCAACATCTTGGGTTCTTAATAATACAACAAACCCTATTGCTATTCTCAATACACATGGTCACTACGACCATGTTTGGTCTAATGCAGAATTAAAAGAGAAGTTAAAGATTCCTATTTATATTCAAAAAGAAGATGCTTTCATGCTGGAGAAATGTGTTTTAGGGCAGAATCCACCATCAAGTAAAGCAGATATTTTGGTTCAAGGAGATGAGTTACTAACAATTGAGGGAATCAAGGTTCAATATCGACATTTTGCAGGTCACACTCCAGGAAACTCTATTATAGAGATAGAAGATGTCTGGTTCTCTGGTGATTTTCTTTTTCAACAATCTATTGGACGTTGGGATTTCCCTTTTTCATCAGGAAAAGCAATGATTAGTAGCTTAGAAAAAGCTCTCAAATTAGAGGGAGACTTTACCGTTTATCCAGGTCATGGAATGAGTACAACACTCAAACAAGAGCAAAGAGGAATGCCCATGTGGATAGATTATGTAAAAAGAGGATAAGCGATAAAAAGAGTGACTAAAACTCTCTCTTTTTATACAATCTTTTCATAAGAGAATTTATATCCTCTACGACGAACTGTATGGATTACTTGAAACCCAAGAATACTCTTTAGCCGTTTTCTAATTTGATTAATTGCCACTTCAACAGTGTTATCACTCACATACTCAGGCTCTTCCCATAAAGCATTAATAATCTCATCTTTTGAAAAAACACGATCTTCTCTTAGTGCTAAATAGGCTAAGATATCAAATGTTTTACCATTTAAGGAAACAATCTTATCATCATACTCTATCTTTTTATTAGCAATATCGATAACCAGTTTCCCCACATCAATCTGTGTTCCAAAAAGCTTACGCATATTAGAGAGAACCCGTACAGCTATGAGTTCAGGAGATTCTGTATGATTAACAATAACATCATCAATCCCTAGACCAAAAAGAGAAATTTGGTTATTGATATCTTCTGTCAAAACAATAACCTTTGTTTCTCTCTTTTTCTTCTTTACCTCATTGCTATACTTCTCAAGCGTATATCGCTCTCCTTCATCTACTATAATAATTAGTTCATAGTGTCTAAAATCTGTGAAGTTTGTAGCGTCGTATAAATCTCTTGCACTGTCAACAATGCAAATGAAATATTTTGCAAGCTCAGCTTCTAACTCTTTTATGAACTCATCATCAAATCCAATGGTTAATATTCTCATTATTATCCTAATCTATATATTCAAAAGTTATATCAAAAATAAAAATAATTTTCAATACTATTACAAAGTTACCACTACTCCCTTTTAGATTGTAAGTAACTTATATTAGTTTAATTATACCTTATTTTTTAGGAATCTGAAATTTTTTTTACCATTTAGTCTGTTTTTTTCAGTTTTTTAGCTTTAATATAGACTCTTTTAGGTGCGGGATAGCCCTCTACCGTTTTATTTTGGTCATTTTTATCTAAAAAATCATTTAAGGATTGGGTCTGAATCCACTCTGTTTTTCGTTGCTCTTCATGCTCTGTTTTAACCATTGCCAACACTTCTATCTCTTCAAACCCAGCTCTATAGCACCAATTTTTTAATGCTGAGACAGTAGGAATAAAGTAAATATTATTCATCTTAGAGTAACGGTCACGAGGTGTAAGACAGACATCCTCTTCTCCATCAATCATAAAAGTATCCAAAATCAACTCTCCACCTTGGTTTAAACCTTTATAGAGAGACTTTAACATTCCTATGGGATCAGCTCTATGATAGAGTACCCCTAAACAGAAGAGTGTATCAAACTTATGCTCATAAAACTCTACATGTTCAACCCCTAACAGCTCAAAAACAATATCACTTTTGATGAAATGATTCAAAAATTTAAATTGACAAAAAGGTATAGCTGAAGGGTCAAAACCGACCAATCGTTTTGGATTATCTTCCATCATTCTAAAAAGATAATATCCATTATTACAACCTATATCACCCACAATTTTATCTTTTAAATCAAAATGTGGACGAAGCAAATCATACTTCAAGTTGCTTCTCCATTCACTATCAATGAAAGTTTTAGAGAGTTGGAAAGGACCTTTTCTCCAAGGATGCATCAGTTTGGCACTGTTATAGATATTTTTTTCATCTTCATCGGTTAGACCTGAAATTATAATCTCAACACTGTTGCCTAGTTTTATTTCTACAGTAGAGGGAGAAGGGAGGGCTAAAATAGCCTCCCAATAGGGTTTTATATTTTTCCAGCCAAGACATTTAATACGCTCTTGGCGTAGTTTATTAAGATCAATTTTGTCCATTATTACTTGACAATAGCCTTCATTATTTTCTGCTCACTCACAGGTCTATCAGCTGTTGCTGTTTTTGTATTCTCTATTTTTGTAACACTCTCTTGTCCTGAAACAACTTCTCCAAAGATAGTATACCCTCCATTTAAAAAAGGTGTTGCTTTTGTTGTAATGAAAAATTGACTACCATTGGTATTTGGTCCATGATTTGCCATCGCCAATAGAAATGGTCTATCAAAAACTACATTAGGAGCATGTTCATTAACAAACTCTTTTTTCCAAATTGACTCTCCACCACGACCAGTTCCAGTAGGATCACCACCTTGAATCATAAAATCTTTAATAACTCTATGGAAAATTAGACCATCATAATAACCATTTTTTACATGGGTTATAAAATTCTCAACAGCCAAAGGAGCTACTTTGGGAAACATTTTTATGGTAATATCTCCTTGATTCGTTTGCAGGACAACTAAAGTAGTCTCATCTTTTTTACTGTTAGCAACATTTTTAGGAGTATTACTCTCTAAAGTTGTCGACACAGTTGAGTTTGTATCTTTGGCATTACATCCAGTCAATGTAACAAATATTACAATAAAGGTTAATATTACTTTTTTCATATATCACTCTCACATTTATCAATTTTAAGTTCTTCAAGAAGTTTTGTAAAAAAACCTCCACCTACTCTATGTATATCATCATGAAACTCTATATAAATTCCATGTAAATCAGCTCTATCTTTAGAGATTTTTTCAAAGATAAAAGGAGTCATTCCTGTCTCCTCTTTGACTTTATCAATTGCTGTCATTACTTCATTGGTTAACTCATCTCTATCTTCAAAGATAAGACTCAATGTTTCATAACGCTCTTCCATTCTCATGTGGGCTTTAATATCCTCGCAACCTGCCATTGTTGTTTACCTTGCGTATTGAATTTCTCTTTTTTCGCGAATTACATTAACTTTAATTTCGCCAGGGTATTGTACCTTATTCTGTATCTCTTTTGCAATCTCTTTAGATAATAAATAGACATGGTTATCATCTATTTTTCCAGCATCTACAAAAACTCGAATCTCCCTACCTGCATTAATAGCAAAGGCATCAATAACCCCCTCTTTTGATAGTGCAATAGACTCAACATCTTTAACTCGCTTAACAAAGCTTTCTAACACCTCTCTTCTTGCCCCAGGTCTTGTAGCACTAAGAACATCTGCAGCACATACTGCGGCACTCTCTACTCCATTTGGCTCTTCATGACCATGATGTGCATAAATAGCATTAATAACAGTAGGATGCTCATCATATCGCTTACACACCTCAACACCTAAATCAACATGATTTCCACCATGCTCTTGAGTTAATGCCTTACCTATATCATGAAGAAGCCCTGCTCGTAAAGCAAGTTTTTCATCTCCACCCATCTCTGCCGCCATAATAGCGGCTAACTTTGCCACCTCTATCGTATGAGCCAATGCATTCTGTCCATAACTTGCTCGATATCGCATACGTCCAATGAGTTTCATAAGCTCTTGATGCATAGGCAAAAGCCCCATCTCAATCACAATATTTTCGCCATCTTCCAAAATTTTCTGCTCAAATTCAGAAGAGACCTTTGCATGAACCTGCTCTATACGTCCAGGATGAATTCGTCCATCTTTAATTAAAAGCTCAATAGTCTTTG
>Ga0256827_10003418_pt1 | contig 10046 bp, 7 predicted proteins | sample CV84metaG_FD_185977 | JGI IMG/M metagenome (GOLD analysis project Ga0256827, IMG submission 185977) | Hydrothermal vent microbial communities from East Pacific Rise, Pacific Ocean - CV84 | ecosystem: Environmental > Aquatic > Marine > Hydrothermal vents | place: Pacific Ocean: East Pacific Rise...
ATTGGGATAAGTTCAAGATGTGGGATCTTACTATGAAGAACCCTGAGCCTATCTATCGTGCCTATTCTATGGCCAACCATCCTGCCGAAGGAAACATCGTGATGCTGAATATTCGTATCGCTACACCTCCGTTCGACCGTAAAACCGGTGGTTTTATGAAAGTGAATCCAGGTATTTGTTCTTCATTTATTTTCTCTCGTAAACCGGGTGATAAGGTGATGGTATCGGGTCCTTATGGTGAGTTCTTTATCAAACCAACCGAAAAAGAAATGATGTTTATTGGTGGTGGTGCAGGTATGGCGCCTATGCGTTCGCATATCTTCGATTTATTCCACACCAAGAAAACAGGCCGTAAAGCTACTTTCTGGTATGGTGGTCGTTCTAAGCGTGAGCTGTTCTATGTCGATCAGTTTGAGGCTATCGAAAAAGACTTCCCTAACTTTAAGTTCCATATTGCCTTGTCAGAACCTCAGAAAGAAGATAATTGGGACGGTTATACAGGTTTTATACATCAGGTGATTCACGATGAATATTTGGTGAAGCACGAAGAACCGGAAGAGATTGAATACTACCTCTGTGGGCCTCCAATGATGAACGATGCTGTTTTCCATATGCTCGACGAAATGGGTGTGCCTCCCGAAATGATCGCCTTTGACGATTTTGGAGGTTAATTCCACAACATATTTAAATTTAAAGCCTCAAAGCAATTTGCTTTGAGGCTTTTATTTTACTTCTTTCAAGTCTTGCTTAATACCTCATGATATCATATAGTCCTTCTTTTAGATCGTTTATGCCAAATTTGTCTTTTGCTTCACTTGTATAGTTGTGTTAGATAATCACTCATGCCTTCTTCGGCCATCACTAATATATCTTCGTCTTGTGAGGCCAATTTGTAAGATTTCACATATTCGGTCCTTTTTAGTTGGTCGAGATATATCAGTAAGGCTTTATCAATAATCTTATTTATTGGTAGAGATAAATCCTTTGAAGTATCCTTAAGCTTTATGAAAAGCTCATCGGGTAGGGTGTATGTGAATGCAGTCATTTTTGAAATATTTTTCTTAAATACAAGTGTAAATAAAAAATATATAAAATGCAATAAATAATGTTATTAGCAATTATTTAACCAGCCTTAGTTTTAAATCCGAATGGACTTTAGTCGCATTTATAAACTCTTTAGGGCTTACTTTGCTGGGTGATTTCAGATATAAAATCTCATTATTATCGGCAATGACCTGTATGTTGATGGGCGTTTTCCCGGGATGATCCATAATGGATTGTTTTAAGTCGCTCACCAATTGTGAGGAGATATTATTCAATTTCACACTTAAGTCAATACGTTTGGTATATTTATCAAGGACTAAGGATAGTAATTCAACACTATTTATTTTGAGTTCAAAATCTCCATCCTCGCGCCAGCTGGGACGCCATGCCTGAACTTTAATCAGGACATATTGGTTTTTACGGCTGAGGATGTTTTTATATTGCTCAAAGCTATCGCCAAACAAACTAATTTCACGGTTTCCTGTAAAATCCTCTACAGTGAACCTCCCAAATGGCTTTCCACTTTTGGTCATTAAATTGGTGTCGGCAGGCACTGAAATAATACCGGCTATGGTGAACACCTTTTCTTGTAATAGTTTAAATTCCTCAGATTTAAGCGTTTTACCATCTTTGTTTTTCTTAGCTTCCGTCGATAAAGTATTGACCTTATCCAGGATACCGGCAAAATGCTTGAGGTTAGAGTTGGTGAATTTATCCATTTCTATTTGATACTCATCCAGAGGATGTCCACTCAAATAAAAACCTACCACTTCGTGTTCTTTTGTTAAGGCTTCTAACTGCGACCAGGGTGTTGATTTTGGTATTTCCGGATCGGGTAGTTCTACCGAACCTAAATCGCCAAATAAACTCACCTGATTAGAGCTTTTTTCGGCCTGGTATTTATGGCCATATTGAATCACCTTCTCTAAGAAAGTACTGGAATTATCACTTTCTTTATGGAAGAACACGTGGCGAGGCGTTTGAGTAAAACTATCGAAAGCACCTGCCAGAACCATGGATTCTAAACTCTTTTTATTCACAGCTCTTAGGTTCACGCGTTTCACCAAACCAAAGATACCTTTGAAATGGCCATTCTCTTTTCGTTCTTTGATAATCATTTCTACGGCAGCGGCTCCCACGCCCTTAATGGCATTTAAACCAAAACGAATATGACCATCTTTATTTACGGAGAAGTTCTTAAAAGATTCGTTGATATCGGGCCCTAAAACCTTAATACCTTGCTTTCGGCAATCGTCGATAAAGAAAGTTACTTTTTCGATATCGTTCATATTATTACTCAAAACGGCTGCCATAAACTCGGCCGGATAATGGGCTTTTAGATAAGCCGTTTGGAACGAGATATAAGAATAGCAGGTAGCATGAGATTTATTGAAAGCATATTTGGCAAAGGCTTCCCAGTCGTTCCAAATTTTGGTAATGACCTTATCGGGATCTTTTTTAGTTTCCTTGCATTCTGCCATAAATTGCTCATTGGCTTTGCAACCATCAACAAATAAGACTTTTAGCTCATTCATCATGGAGATGATTTTCTTACCCATGGCTTTTCGTAGGGAATCGGATTGGCCGCGTGTGAAATTGGCCAACTGACGAGATAAAAGCATCACTTGCTCCTGGTAGACGGTAATACCATAAGTTTCCTCTAAATAGAGTTTCATCATGGGCAAGTCGTATTCAATAGGCTCTATCCCATGTTTTCTTTTCACAAACTGAGGGATATACTCCATTGGTCCCGGGCGGTAGAGCGCATTCATGGCGATAAGATCCTCAAATTTACTGGGTTTTAGCTCTTTGAGGTATTTCTTCATCCCTGCCGACTCAAACTGGAAGAGGGCAGTAGTGTCGCCATTGGAGTAGAGCTCATAGGTTTTTTTATCCAGCAAATCTACATTCTCAATATCTACGTCGATGCCTTTGGAGCCTTTAATATTTTCCAATGCATGTTTAATGATGGTCAAGGTTTTTAAACCCAGGAAGTCCATTTTTAATAAGCCAATATCTTCTACATGCTTGCCATCGTATTGAGTAACATAGGTCAGTTCGGAGTCTTTAGCCGTACTGATAGGGACGTAGTTTTCCAGGTCTTCTTTGCCGATAATGATACCACAGGCATGTGTTCCGGTGTTTCGGATGGAACCTTCTAATACTTCGGCATATTTCAATACTTCGGCTGCTTCGCCTTGTCCTTTCCTGATATTGCTAAGCTCAGGCACTTCATTAAAGGCATCTTTTAAACTAATACCGGGACGTGTAGGCACCAGCTTTTGCAGTTTCATGGTGTCCGAGAGAGGGTATTGCTGTACACGGCCCACATCGCGGATAGATGATTTGGCTGCCATTGAGCCAAAAGTGATGATATGAGCCACACGTTTCTCGCCATATTTATTTACTACCCAGTTCAATATACGCATCCGGCCTTCATCATCGAAGTCAATATCGATATCGGGCATCGAGATACGATCGGGATTAAGGAAACGTTCGAACAGCAGGTTATAGGCAATGGGGTCGATATCGGTGATCTTTAAACAGTAAGCCACGGCAGAGCCTGCTGCTGACCCACGGCCGGGCCCAACCACCACACCCATCTCGCGCGCTGCTACCAAGAAATCCCAAACGATTAAGAAATAACCCGGAAATCCCATTTGTTTGATGGTGGCCAATTCAAAATCCAAACGTTCAATAGTTTCCTCATTGAGTTCCTCTCCCCATCGTTTTTTAGCACCCTGGTAAACGATATGTCTTAGATAGGTGTTCTCATCGGTAAAGCCCTCGGGTAAGGTAAAATCGGGCATGATAGGTTTAGAATCTAAGGGGTAGTTTTCTATCTTCTCTTCAATTTCCTGAGTATTGGCGATGGCCTCGGGGATGTCTTGAAATAAGATTTTCATCTCGGCCTGGGTTTTCATCCATTCCTGCCCCGAATAACGCATACGATTGGGGTCGTCCATAAACTTGCCGGTCGACACACATAAGAGTCGGTCTTGTGCTGCCGAGTCTTCTTTATTAAGGAAGTGAACATCGTTGCTGGCCACTATTTTGATGTTGTGTTTTTTACTTAGCTCTAAAAGATGTTTGTTCACAAATACCTGATCGTCGTATACTTTGCTGTCTAAGTCAGGGTCTCCCGATTGATGTCTTTGTAATTCCAAATAAAAGTCATCGCCAAAAATTTCTTTATACCAAAGGGTTGCTTTCTCGGCATCTTCCAGACTTTCATTCATCAATTTACTGTTTATCTCACCACCCAAACAGGCAGATAGCGCAATGATGCCTTCGTGGTTTTCGGCTAATAATTCTTTATCTATACGTGGTTTATAGTAAAAGCCATCGAGCCAGGAGATGCTTACCATTTTCATGAGGTTAACATAGCCTGTTTTGTTTTTAGCCAATAATACCAGATGCCAGCCGCCACCATCTTGTTTGCCTTCTTGCTTGAGTCGGCCTCGCCTGGCCACATATACCTCACATCCCAGAATAGGTTTGATATTCTCTTTACTGAGCGCCTTATGAAAAGTTTTTACCCCAAACATATTACCATGATCGGTGATGGCTACAGCTTTCATCCCATCTTTAGCGGCTTTTTTGGCTATTCCGGAGATGGGTGTCGCACCATCGAGAATGGAGTACTGGGTGTGCAGATGGAGGTGAGTGAAACTGTAATCTTTGAGATTGATATGTGATTTTGGTGTCGATTCCTTAGTGGTTTCGCCACTTGTTTTTGTTCGTTGCTCCTCAATATCATGAGGGTTATAGGCCTGGGTGTTTAAGCCTATGGCCTGGATACTTGTGGGATTGTTTTCTTTGAAATTAGTAAGTTGTTCTTCGGTAAAACTTAGCTTTTCAATACCAATAATACCAATTCGTATCAACTCCAGGAAACAACGGGCTGTGGCTTCCACATCGGCAGCGGCATTATGTGCCAGGTCAAATTTTTCCTTAAAGAGTTTTTCGTGTAACTCCTCTAACTTTGGCCACTTAAACCTACCACCTTTACCGGGGATAGCACAAAAGTCAGTAGATAAGTTTTTGGTGTCCAGAGTCGTTCTTGAAAATAGTTCCGTTTCAATATTTTTACGATAAAACTCAGCACCAATGATGTTATTATCAAATTCGATGTTATGCCCTACAACAAATGTAGTTTGCTTTAAAACACGATTGAATTCATTAAGAACAAAGTCTAAATCGGCACCTTGTTTCTCGGCTCTTTCGGTAGTAATGCCATGTACTTTAACCACAGCATAAGGGATTTCGTAGCCTTCGGGTTTTATAATATAGTTTTTAACCTCTATCAGTTCTCCGGTATCATCGTGTAATTGCCACGATATTTGAACCATACGCGGCCAGTTATTAGAGTCGGAAACTGGTGCATTATAGTTATTTGGTAAGCCAGTGGTTTCTGTATCGTAGATTAAAAACATAGTGCAGGTTTTGTATTAAAGTAGAGCACGAAATTAGTCAAAAATTACCTTGATAAATAAAATAGATTTTAACAAAATAGGGGGAGTTGTTAATGATTTATAATTATACAAAATATGATAAATCCTAATATAATAAAGCTTAGAAATGAGAAAAACTGCTAGGTCAACTAATTACCATGAAAGTATTATTGCTATAATGCTTAGTGTGATTATGATTATATTTGGGGTGTGTGCATTATCTTTTCTGTTCCTTGGGCAATATTCCATTGTTTAATCTAATAGGGTTATTATTATTATTTTATCTATCCCAACAAGAAACTGAACCATCTTCAGAACCATCATAAGTTGCATCACTGCAAGTGTCTTCATTAAAATAGAGGTAGCTACGTTCTTCTGCATACGCTTCTGCCCTTGCTTCTTCATCAGGATCTTCATAGTATTCGTGATGTTGTAAGTCAATCATTCTGTCCATCTTATCATCAGGACTTAGGTTTACCCACTTTTCATCTGACATACCAGAATATTCTCTTGCACGTTTTTCATCTGGGTCATTATGATCCTGTCTTGAAATTGTGTTAGCAATTATTTTTGCTTTTTGAGTAGGGTCATTGAGATAGCTTTTTTCGAGGTCATGTCTTTCTTCTATTGATAATAAATCCCAATCTTTCTTTAACATATTATGATATTCTCTAGCATAATAACTATCCTGATAAGCTAAACCTGTCAGTTCTACATCTAATTCTGTTAGATACTCATGCTTTTCGTCTTTACTTAATTTTGACCATACATTATCTCTCCAGTGCCGTTTTGCTGACAATTCATTACTAGATCCTCTACTTGAGTCCTCAATACTATAAAGTACTCTTCTGTATGCCAGGTCAACAGCATCTTGTTTTTCTTCAGATGTCATTTCCACCCAGTCAGCTTCTCTTAATTTTGAAAATCTTTTGGCAAGGTTTTTTTCACTATTTGTATATTCCATAATATCTATTATTTACCAATCTCCAAAAGGTGAGGAACTATCTCCATATCCGTCAGTAGCATCATTTTGTGCATCTGATATAGAGTAAGAATCATCTTCCCATCCATCTTCTGCTGCTTCTTGTCTGGCGTGATCACATACATCATCAATATGTTCTTGTCTTTCGCTTGCTGTTAACATTGACCAATCTCTTTTTGATATTCCTGCGTAATTTCTTGCAGCTTTATCGTAATCTATATAACTCATATTATTTGTTTTTTTTAATTTATGTTTAAAATAAAAAGAAAGCAAGTGTTAATTCATAATTAAGATGCCCTATAAGGATATACACTCTCTTTTATTAATTAGGTATATTTATTACAGTTATGTCAGAATTTCTTATTCTGTAATCTGTAATACGTTTATCACCAATGCCATTTTTAAGACACAATCTTTGAATATAATCGTGTGAAAATATACCTTCGTATGTGTATTCACATTCAATATAATCTCTGTATATTGTAACTTTAGGGTAATATGCTGCAAATATTGTCTGTAGTTTCGTTGCCTTAGTTATTGTTTTCTCTTCTGGCGTAAAGCCAAGTGTTACTAATATTTCTTGCATTAAAATATATATTTAAAGGTTGTGTCATCTGAAGTACTATTATAGTTTATGATAAAATTGGAGGTATTAACTCAATATTGTACATTATCATCTAATTTTTACTATATTTTAATTTTGCAATGATATACATATTACTTATAAAAGATTTTAAGGCTTTATCCGTAACTAACTAAGGGATAGTGCATGGGTGTAATCCCGTAGTCGTAAGAATGCTTCCTAAACCAAAAGAACCATTTTACGATATCAAGATGCCAATCAACAATAACATTAGTTTGAATAGTAAGTTCACTCTAAGCAATTGGCGTTTTTGTTATAAATGGTAGTACTTAAACCAAGTCCATAGGTTTAAAAGACTCTATTAATTTATAAAAATCAGGAGTGGGCTTTTCATTATCTGTTATAATTTCGTTGGTTGATAATATCCATTATAGCAAAGTTTATTTTATTATGTGGCAAAAGTAAAACTTGTTTGTGCAGCCTATCTACACTTATTAAAATGTTTTTTTGTATAATCCATATTGTATTTTTTCTTAATAACTATTTTAATTACTTATAACTTTATTTTGTAGTTTTAGCATTCAATAATATAGCACCATTCAGGGGAGGGTAAATAGGGAAGGTGCTGTAGTTGACTTAGATAAATCAATATATTATTATGACAAATAAATACAATCCGGCATATATTTATATCATTACCATAGTAGCTACTTTGGGTGGACTCCTGTTTGGTTATGATACCGCTGTAATTTCCGGAGCAGAAAAATCGATACAATTATATTTAGTTGACAGTTTGGGCTTAAGTTCTTTGGTTCACGGTGCAACTGTTTCCAGTGCTTTAATAGGTTGTATTATTGGCGGTGCAATCTCGGGTTTGCTGGCTTTGCGATTTGGTCGTAAGAAATCACTCATCATAGCAGCTTTTTTATTCTTTGTGTCAGCTTTAGGCTCGGCCCATCCCGAGTTTTTGTTTTTCGAGAAGGGAAATCCCAGCATAGGTCTGTTATGGATGTTTAATTTTTATAGAGTTATTGGAGGTATAGGCGTAGGTTTGGCATCGGCCATCACGCCTATGTATATCAGCGAAGTAGCACCCGAGGACATCAGAGGACGATTGATTTCTTTTAACCAGTTTGCTATCATTTTTGGTATGCTGGTTGTTTATTTTGTGAACTGGGGTATTGCCGATGGCGAATCCTTAGCATGGATCAACGATAAGGGCTGGCGTTATATGTTTATGTCCGAAGCCATACCGGCTGCTTTATTTGGCTTTTTATTGTTGTGGGTACCGGAATCTCCTCGTTATCTGGCATTAAAGAATAAGAACCAGCAAGCTTTAGATGTGCTTTCTAAAATCAATGGTAAAGAAAAAGCCGAAGGCGTTATTATAGCCATCAAAGCCAGCCTCGATAAATCCTCGGCCAAACTGATGTCCTATGGTAAGAAAGTGATTATCATTGGTGTTCTGCTATCGGTATTTCAGCAGTTTGTGGGTATTAATGTAGCCTTATATTATGCGCCACGTATTTTCGAAAGTATGGGAGCAGCCAAAGGAGCCTCCATGTTACAAACCGTTGTGATGGGTTTGATTAATGTGATTTTTACCGTGGTGGCCATACTTACAGTCGATCGTTGGGGACGTAAACCTTTGCTGATTGTGGGTTCTATAGGTATGGCTATTGGCATGATGGCCATCAGTATATTGTCGTTTTTAAATATTATAGGCATTAGTACTTTGGTATTTATTATTATTTATACGGCTTCGTTTATGATGTCGTGGGGGCCTATTTGCTGGGTGCTTATTGGTGAGATTTTCCCTAATAAAATCAGAGGCCGTGCCATTGCCTTAGCAGTAGCAGCGCAGTGGGCAGCTAATTATTTCATTTCTTCTACTTATCCTGCCATGATGGAGTTTAGTGGTGGCTATACTTATTTGTTTTATGGGGTGATGAGTATTTTATCAGCTATATTTGTATGGAAAATGATACCCGAGACCAAAGGCAAGACTTTGGAAGAGATGGAGAATTTATGGATAGAAAAGAAATAAGAAGATGTATTTTTTAGGTTACGATATTGGAAGCTCATCGGTGAAAGCATCGGTCATAAATGCCGAGACCGGTGATGGCGAAGCTACGGCATATTATCCTAAGCAAGAGATGGAAATAACAGCTCCCAAAACAGGTTGGGCTGAACAGGATCCTGAGATATGGTGGGAGCATGTGCAAAAAGTAACTGCTTTGTTATGGGAAGAGCATCCGGCTTTAGCTCAGGAAATAAAGGCGATAGGGATTTCCTACCAGATGCATGGTTTGGTGGTGGTGGATAAAGAACAGCGGGTGATACGACCGGCTATTATTTGGTGTGATAGCCGTGCCGTAGAGATTGGCGATTTGGCTTTTGAAGACATAGGACAGGAGAAATGTTTGTCGCATCTGCTAAATTCTCCGGGAAACTTTACAGCCAGTAAACTAAAATGGGTCGAGGAAAACGAAAAAGACAACTATCGGGAAATACATAAAATGATGCTGCCTGGCGATTTCATTGCCATGAAAATGTCAGGACAAATACATACCACCATTTCGGGTTTGTCCGAAGGCATCCTTTGGGATTTTAAGAATGATAAGATGGCTGATTTTTTATTGGAATACTACGGATTGGACTCCAGCCTGATTCCCGATATTGTCCCCACTTTTGCCATTCAGTCCCATGTTTCTGCCGAGATGGCGAAATTATTGCATCTGCCGGAGGGTGTCCCTATCACATACCGTTCCGGTGATCAGCCTAATAATGCCTTATCTCTAAATGTATTCAATTCCGGTGAAATTGCGGCTACTGCCGGTACTTCGGGAGTGGTTTATGGGGTAAGTGATCAGCCTGTTTACGATCCCTTATCCCGGGTGAATACCTTTGCTCATGTGAATCATTCACCAGATAATAAAAGTTTAGGCGTTTTATTATGCGTTAATGGCACGGGGATATTGAA
>Ga0256827_10003419_pt1 | contig 10046 bp, 8 predicted proteins | sample CV84metaG_FD_185977 | JGI IMG/M metagenome (GOLD analysis project Ga0256827, IMG submission 185977) | Hydrothermal vent microbial communities from East Pacific Rise, Pacific Ocean - CV84 | ecosystem: Environmental > Aquatic > Marine > Hydrothermal vents | place: Pacific Ocean: East Pacific Rise...
ATGTCTCTTGATCCATAATCTACCTCTTATTTTAAAGAATTTAAGTATGCGATTAACGCTACTATTTCAGGAACTTGTCCATTAGCAACTGCATCTTTTACAGATTGATTTTTCATATCAGCTGCAACTTTTTTTGCATCTTCCAATGCTTGAGCTTCCGCGTCTGCCCATGAACCAAGTTTTGGCATACCATCTTTGTCATAAGGAACACCAAATACTGCTTTTTGAGTATTTGCATTAGCATATGCTGTTGCAATATCTGCATTGTTAGTAAACATATGTGGGTACTTAGGCATAATTGAACCTGGTACAACATCAGAAGGTGACATCATATGGTTTTCATGCCAATCTGTTGTTCTGTAGTTACCAACTCTATGTAAGTCTGGACCAGTTCTTTTAGAACCCCAAACAAACGGTCTATCATAAGCATACTCTCCACTAAGTGAATACATACCATATCTGTCTGTTTCAGACTTAAATGGACGAATCAACTGTGAATGACATGCATTACAACTATCTTTAATATATACTTGTTTACCAGCCAACTCCAATACAGTAAAAGGTTTTGTTCCTACTGTTGGTTGAGATTGCTTAGCAAAATCAGGTATAACCTCTATAACCCCCGCAAATGCTATTGTTAAGAAAAGCATTACAGCGAAGAAAAACGGTCTTTGTTCTAACCAATGAAACATAATTTTTCCTTTCTCTTAAGATGCCATAGGCGATGCATTTGCTGGTTCTTTATCAAGCACTCTACCAGAAGTCATGGTTTTGAAAATATTAAATGCGAATAATAAGAATCCAATTAGGTAGAATAATCCACCAATTCCTCTAAGTGTGTAATATGGGTGAAGTACTGTTACTGTATCAATGAATGAGTAAAGAAGTGAACCATATTCATCATATGCTCTCCACATCATACCTTGAGTAATACCAGCAATCCACATAGAAGTAAAGTACAATACAATACCTACAGTCTGAATCCAGAACTGTGTCTCCATAAGTTTTTTAGAGTAGATTTCTCTTTTAAACATTCTTGGAGCCATATGGAATAGTGCAGCCATTACCATGAATCCAACCCAACCAAGAGTACCATCATGAACATGTCCTGGAATCCAATCTGTAAAGTGAGCAATAGCATTTACTGATTTAATCGCCTGAATAGGTCCTTCAATTGTTGACAACATATAGAATGTAGATGCCATAATCATAAACTTAATTAGTGGTGAAGTTTGAAGTTGTCCCCACTCACCTTTCATAGTAAGAAGCATGTTAATTGCTGAACCCCATGATGGTAAAATAAGTACTACTGACATAGCTGAACCCATAGTCTGCATCCAATCTGGAACAGTTGAGTAGAGCAAATGGTGACCACCAGCCCAAAGATAGACAAACATTAATCCCCAAAACGCAAGAACTGACAATTTATATGAAAATACATTTTGTCCAGACTCTTTTGGTAGGAAATAATAGATCATAGCAATAATTGGTGTTGTAAATACAAATGCAACTGCATTATGTCCATACCACCACTGAACTAGAGCATCATTTGTTCCTGCATACATAGAGATAGAATGCATTGCTGAACTTGGAGCATCTCCAGACCAGAACATTGTAGGAACTTCCATGTTGTTAAACAAGAAGAGCATTGCAACAGCCAAGAATGAAGACATGTAGTACCAAACAGAAACATAAATTGTTCTCTCTCGTCTCATACCAATCATTCCAAACATAGAAACACCCCAAAGAACCCACCATACAACGATAAGAATATCAAGTGGCCACTCTAACTCTGCATACTCTTTAGAAGTTGTAATACCTAAAATAAGGGTTACTACTGCTAAAAGTATTGTAATAAAGTAAAGCCAAAAGTGTAACTTCGCTACTGTCATTAAGAATTTAGACTCATTTAGAGACATTTTAAGGACTCTCTGTCCAACATAGTACCATGTTGCAAAAATACCACTAAGGGTAAAACCAAACGCTACACCATTGGTGTGAATAGGTCTTAATCTAGAAAATGTACCATACTCTCCCGCTAAGTTACTTAGTTCTGGAAAAGCAAGTTGAAAGGCTAGAATTACACCTATTAGCATACCGATGATACCAAACAATATTGTAGTAAATGTAAACAGTTTTACTACCGAGTAATCATACTCAAGTTGTGCATTGCTTTGCATCAATACCTCCTCTTAAAATTTTGATAGAGTAGTCTCCATATAACCTATATATAGCAACTATCTAACCTTTATGGTATAAATAAAACCATTAATTTACACTTAAAACTATGATAAAGATCTCTTATATGCTTATTGTTGTTTAGTTTGTGTATTTTGGATTTAAAGTCTCAGTATTTACTAACAAAAACTGTTCTAAACGCAAATAAATATTCACTGTTTTTTACTATTTTTTTCTATCTCTTTTTTCTCTTTTAATGCTTTTACTTTTTTCTCTTTTTCTACTGCTGCTTGAAGATCCTCTTCACTGTCAAAAAGTAGACCATCCATCATCTTTTTACTATCCTCAAACTGACCACCTCTAGCAGCCCAAATAAAGATACCCAAAAGAGTAAAACTCACAAAAATACCAACACCCAATTCTAAAATTAACACACTATTCAACTTTGATCCTTTATCTTAATTCTTATGGAGTTTCCTACTACCATAAGAGAGCTTAAACTCATAGAGAGAGCCGCTACCAAGGGAATAACATATCCAGCCATAGCTACGGGAATAGTTATGATGTTATAAAGCAAAGAGAGTGCCAAATTTTGTTTGATAAACTTAAATGTTCGTCTTGATATTACAAAGCTATCTGCTATCGCTTTGAGTGAACTATTTAGGATAACAACATCACTCACAGATAGAGCTACATCTGCTCCACTTCCCATAGCAATTGATACATCAGAATAGGATAGAGCCAATGCATCATTTATACCATCTCCTACCATAACGACTACTCTATTTTCCTCTTTTAAAGAGTTAATATAATCTGCTTTTTCAACAGGAGAGAGTTCAAATTTAAACTCTTTTAAACCTATACTTTTTGCAACTCTTGAGGCTACCTGTTGGCTATCGCCTGTTGCCATAATCATAGAGACATTGATACTATCTAAATAGCTCATAAGCTCTCCTATTCCCTCTTTGAGTTTATCATCCAACTCAAATGATAAGAGTACCCGATTATCCACAACAAAATGATAAACAGTATAGATACTCTCAAACTCAAAAGAGATACCTTTTGCTTCAAGTAGTCGTTGACTACCACCCAAAAGTTGCATATCACCATAGTATGCCTCAATCCCCTTTCCTTCTATCTGAGATATACCACTCAACTCTATATTCTCTATATTTTCAAATCTATCTTTTAGATAATTTTTTACAGCCAAACTCACAGGGTGTGTTGATCCATCACTCATAGCATATAGAAGAGGTAGATACTCATCACTGATTTCGCCTTTAACCTCTTTAACTTTTAGTTTACCTTCGGTTATAGTTCCTGTCTTATCCAAAACGACTGTATCTGCTTTTGAAAATGTCTCAATAAATTTTGCCTCTTTAAAAAGCAAACCTTTTTCTGCTGCCCAAGAGAGTCCGATTAGAGAGGCAATTGGGGTTGCTAATGCCAAAGCACAAGGACAAGCGATAACAATTACAGAGATGGAGACAATCAATGCTTGTTCAAAATCTCCACCTATCCAGTACCATGCACCAAATGTCCCTAGTGCCAACAACAAAATAGTAATCGAGAAGTATTTAGATAGCTCATTTGTAGTATCCTCTATTTTAGGTTTTGAAGCAAGTGCATCCTCCAATAAAGCTACAATATTACTTAGCGTAGAGTTGGCATAATTTTTGGTAGCACTATAACGAATTACTTTTCCTGAGTTGATTGTCCCACTAAATATAGAGTCTCCCTCTTTTTTCTCAACAGGCATAGACTCTCCACTCAAAGAACTCTCATCAAAAGTGGCTGTTGAGCCTATAAGCATTCCATCAACTGTAGCTTTTTCTCCTGTCTTTACCTCAATAATATCACCCACTTTTATGGCATCTAATGGGACTACTATTTTTACTCCATTCTCTATGATAGTAGCTTCATGAGGTACTTGTGAACGAATTTTATCCATTGTATCTACGGCATTTTTCTTCCCAATAACTTCTAGATATTTCCCTACTAAAACAAAGGTAATGATCATAGCCACAGAGTCAAAATAGCTATGACCAATCCCTCCTAACAGAACATAAATAGAGTATATATATGTAAGGACAGCACCTGATGAGACAAGTAGATCCATATTTACTATTCTATTTTTGAGACCAAAATAGGCTCCCCTAAAAAAGATCCATCCACTATAAAAGAGAACCGGTGTAGCAAAAATAAACTCTGCAATATGAACTAGATGTAAAGTTTCATCTTTCATTCCACTAAAAAAACCTGCATACTTAGCTACATCAATCATCATAATATTCATACTTGCAAAGACGGCAATTGCCATACGCATAAAGTAATCTTTTTTATTTTTGGTTACCTTAATATCCTCCTGAGTTTGATCATAGGGATAGGCGTTATAGCCAATACTTCTAATTGTATCGATGATCTGAGATAGAGCAATAGTATCCTCATCCCAAACTACTTTAGCTTTATTATTTGTAAAGTTTATACTTGCATCAACAATCCCCTCTTTTTTTGCCAACACCTTCTCATTGAGCCATATACAAGCAGCACAGTGTATCCCCTCTATCACTAAGTCCACTGAGGAGAAACCTTCATCTGTTGTTTTGATATATCGTTGCCTAAAACTCTCCATATCAAAGCTACTACTATCATCCTCTACCTCAAGAGGTGGTAAAATTGCACTATTTCCTATCTTGTCATAGAAGCTATCTAACCCATCATCTTTGAGAAGATGATAGACCCCTTGACACCCATTGCAACAAAAATATACATTGGGATTATTCTCCTCTGTTATCATTACTGTTTCATCAAACTCTAATTGACAATGGGTACACTTTACATCAGACAAATTAATCCTTTGTCACTTTTTGCTATCTTTTAAATAACTTAAAGTAATATTTATTATAATCTAAAAATATAATAAGCGAAATTATAGCTTATTGTTGTATTATATAGATATTATATAAAAATCACAAGGAGTCTTTAATGCCATATCGCATAAAAAGGTATTACGGTTATGTTATAGCGACAATTTTTTCATTAACATTGCCATTTATAACTATTGGGGGGAATCATATATTCCTATTATCATTTGACAAAAAACAGCTTCATCTAATGGGAACGGCATTTGATATGCAAGAACTATATATGATGCCTTTTCTACTTATGCTACTTTTTATTGGTATATTTGCAGTTACTGCTGTAGGGGGTCGAGCATTTTGTGGTTGGGCATGTCCTCAAACAATCTTCAGAGTCATATATAGAGATTATATTGAGACAAAACTACTTGGTCTTCGTAAACGAATCAAAAATAAACAGAGAGAGCCTGACTATAGCAAAAAAGAGAATCAAGTTAAGCGTCTTATAGGTATAGCTATTTGGTCTATTTTAGCACTAATTGCTGCTGCTGACTTTTTATGGTTCTTTATTCCACCTGAGGATTTTTTCCAGTATATTCAGCACCCAGGAGAGCATACTATTATGGTGGGGATGCTATTAGGTGTAGCCGCATTCCTTATCTATGATGTTGTCTTTCTAAAAGAGGATTTTTGTATCTATGTATGTCCTTACTCTAGGGTACAATCAGTTCTATATGATGAAGACACACTACAAGCTATCTATACACCAAAAAGAGGTGGAGAGATATATGATAAAGATCATGAAAAAATTGTATTTAAACAAAAAGATTTAGATAAAGAGCAGTATGACTGTACTGCCTGTGAAAGCTGTGTAACAGTATGTCCTACTCATATCGACATCAGAAAAGGAACACAACTAGAGTGTATCAACTGTCTGGAGTGTGTGGATGCGTGTACTACAGTTATGGGTAAACTTGGAAAAGAGTCACTAGTACAATGGACAAGTGTAAATGAAGTCTTTCATGAGAAAAAGACCAAACTTTTACGAGGAAAAACCTATATGTATATAGTAGCTCTTGTAGCTATTTTAGGTGGTCTAGTAGCAATGGGTGGAACAAAAGAGTATATGCTACTAAATGTCAATAAAACAACCCAGCTATATAAAATCAAAGCAGATAACGAAGTGGTCAATAACTTCTTGATGCTTTTCCAAAATACTGAACCTAAAAAACATACTTATAAGTTAGAAATCATAGGTGAATATGCTGATAAAGTTGAGATCAAACGATTTACATCTCTCACTTTAAGCCCAGGAAAAATGGCTAAAAAAGTGGTTGTGCTATCAACAAAAGAGAGATTAGTAGATGATGCAACTAAAGATACACCTATAACAATTATGCTTAAAGCTTATGCTGTAGATGAGCCTGAGAAAGTATTTGTATTTAGAAAAGCTGTATTTATCTATCCAAGATCAGATAAACTCAAATAACAACATAAAAGCTTTGGAATCTTTCCAAAGCTTTATATATTCTTAATCTTTCCCTCTACATATTTTTGATATAATTCCTCTAACAAAACAACTAATAAATTATAACAAGGACAAGTATATGAAAAGACTTCTTCTTATAACCATCATCCTAAATACTCTACTACTCTCCGACAATATGTTTATCATAAAAAATAGAGATGGAACAGTGGTCAAAGATAAGAAAGTAAAACATAAAAAAAATGATTTTTTTAATGATCTTCTAAAAGAGCAAAAACAGCTACTTAAAGAGCTAAAAAAACTAAAATCAAAGAGAAGTGACAGATATAATAAAAATCATATGCTAAACAATGCCAAGAAGCATCTAGGAGGCAAATATGTATGGGGAGGCACAAGACCCGAGGGATTCGACTGTTCAGGATATATGCAATATCTATATAAAAAAGAGGGTATTCAACTCCCTAGAACAGCCTATGCACAATCCAAAGTAGGAAAATATGTGACACGAAGTGAACTAAAAAAAGGTGATCTGCTCTTTTTTTTAACTGACAAGAGCAGAAATATCCCAGTAACCCATGTAGGTATGTATATCGGTGATGATAAGTTCATCCATGCTGCTTCCAAAAAGAAAGGGATCATAATATCATCCCTATCAAAAAGTAGATACAACAAAATATTTGTCAAAGCCAAAAGAATAATCCAATAAAAAATTATTGGGTTTTACCACCCTTAGCTGACTGAATAGAGTGTATATAAGAGTAGTCTATCTTAATGGTCGGCTCTTTTGGAAGCTTAGCAGATAGTCGTCCCACCATCCCCTCAAAGTCCTCAAATAGATAGTTTGCCATAGACCCTGGGATTGGATTGATCTCATTTAGTAAAACTTCTCCATCAACGACAAAGAAGTCACAACGGATAATCGCCCCCTCAAAGAGAGTTCCATAGACCTTTTTAAATGCATTTTGAATATCAGACTTTAACTTAGCAGATATATCTGCATCCCCTACTTTTCCATCACGAGAGAAATCTAAATACTTCTTCTCAAAATCCAAAAACTCCTCTTTGTTTGGCTCTTCCACTATAGAGAGTTCAAAATCACTTGTCTTACACCCTGCTTGGTTATACTCCAACACACCCTCTATAAATGGCTCAATAAGCACTTGATTGTCAAACTCAAATGCAACATCCAGTGCATAATCCAACTCCTCAGCACTCTTGACAATACTAACACCAATACTACTTCCAAGTCGTACAGGCTTGATGATCACAGGATACTCTAGTGTCACATCTCTACCGTCATTAACATTGAGAACACTATATGGGACAACTTTGACCCCTAAACTCTCTGCATAGAGTTTAGTATAGAGCTTATTGTAGCTCAATACAGAGGCATCTACTCTTGGAGATATATAGGCGATATTATTAAACTCCAATAGTGAAGCGATTTTACCATCCTCTCCATCTCGCCCATGAATGAGATTTAGAACTGTACCCAAGTTTTGTTCTTTGAGTCCAAACATCCCCTCAGTACAAAAAGATCCTCTTTTGAGGATAAGCTTTTTCTCTTTTTTATATCCACCATCAGAGAAGTGGTTGGATCTCATATTTTTAGCATCTATCAGATAAAACTCTCTGTTGCTATCAACAAAAATAAAAGATGGATTTGATTTTTTTAAAACCTTTTTTAGTGTAATCGCCGAAACGATACTTATCTCATGTTCAAAGCTAGAGCCACCAAAAAGTATTGCTATATTCATATCTGTTTTTTCCTTATAAATTATTCAAAGTATTTTACCTTAATTGGCTTATAGTCTTTGTAACTTCTTAAGCCCTTGTTTGACTAAACTTGAAGTATCTCCTGTTGCACCACTTAAAGCCTTTTGAATATGATCTTTTTTAAACCCTAAACTCTCTAGTGCCAAGATAGCATCTGACATACCATCAACTACAGATGAGTTCTCACTACTATCTATGATAAAATCTGCCAACTCAACCAAAATACGACTCGCAGCCTTTGGCCCTATACCTGGAACCCGTTTGAGCAAACTCACATCTCTATCTGCTACTACTCTAGCAAAAGTAGCAGGAGCAAAGGTAGAACATGTAGCCATCGCTACCTTTGGACCCACACCATTGATCTTGATTAGAGTATCAAACATCTTTTTTTCATCCTTATCCATAAAACCAAAAAGCAAGTTTGCATCTTCACGAATAATCTGAGTTACAAGTAGTTTTACCCTACTCTCACTAATACTATTTGATGTATTGAGTGATATATTAACCTCATATATAAGACCATTTAGATTGAGATGTACAACCGTTGGCTCTTTTTTCTCTATAGTCCCTTCTATTCCTACTATCAATATTGATCCTTATTATTTTTTAGAGATGAAGTATAGCAATTATTTATCATTTTATCTGGATAAAATTATATTTTGCAACACTTTTGCAACCTTCTAGTGCTATTATATTAATAATAAAACCTAATTGTTATTTTTAATTAAAAAGGCAACAAAATGAAATATTTTACAAGTATACTGATTAGAGTATTTATAATTCTATTTTTTGTAGCTTGTGGAGGAGACAATAGTCAAATTGATTCTAACACAACTATAATAGAACAAGAGAGGAGTATATCTCTCAATGAATCAAATTATACAGAAACCACTGTAAAGATTCCTGATAATATCATCGGGGTAGTCCAAAAAGGTCTATTTATCGATGGTACAATAAAAGCTCAATATATAGATAAAGATGGAGAGCTATCTAAAGAAAATGTTGTAGGAGATATAGACAACAAAGGAACTTACAGCCTATATCTAAAAGAGGATGGGTTGGTATCTCTCAAAGCCAAAGGTAAATTTTTCAATGAATATAGAGGAGAGAATAGTACAGAAGAGGCTGAACTATTTGCAATCTTTGAGTATAAAAAGAGTGACAATATCCAAAAGATTAATCTAAATCTCTTTAGCTCTTTGGAGTACAGGAGGGTTTTAACTTTGATGCAAGAGGGAGATAACTTTCAAAAAGCCCTAGAGAGTACCAGAGTATCAATGAAAACTATTTTTGGTCTCTCTAAGGAGAGTAAAACGACTGATTTGGATATTTATGATCTCAATGGAACTCTAAAAGATGAAAATATAAATCTGCTTCTACTCTCAGGAGCATTTTTAAAATCAATTGATAGTGAATCATCTATCTCAAAACAGAGCAAAATAGTAGAGTATCAAAAAGGTTCTACTGGTGATGAGTTGGATGATTTTTTGAGTAAATTTGGAACAAAAGGGAGCATGACAGGATCAAGCAACTGGAACAGAATGAAAAAGTATGATATGGGGGTTCTTTTTACTCAAATGGCTTCAAATCTAGATTTAGGATATGAAGGAGAAGATTATGAGGTAGGAGAGCCTTATTGGGGATATACTCCTCCTGTGGTGGTCGTAGGAAATCCTGTTGTTATAGGAGGTGGAGGAGTAAGAAACCCTCCACCCCCTCCTCCTGCTGATACAACCTCATTCATAACC
>Ga0256827_10003420_pt1 | contig 10046 bp, 4 predicted proteins | sample CV84metaG_FD_185977 | JGI IMG/M metagenome (GOLD analysis project Ga0256827, IMG submission 185977) | Hydrothermal vent microbial communities from East Pacific Rise, Pacific Ocean - CV84 | ecosystem: Environmental > Aquatic > Marine > Hydrothermal vents | place: Pacific Ocean: East Pacific Rise...
TAGGCGATTTCTTAAAATACCAAGTTTTAACTTTTACACTTCTTCCTGTTTCTAGTTTCTCGAAACTAGTTTGTTTGCCGTCAACAGTAACTTCGGCAAGAACCGGTTCTTTTGCATTTCCGTAAAAAATCTTCATACGGCTGTAATAACGGTCTTTTTGGTATGCAATTTTTGAACGTGTAAAAAGTACCGACGATTCGTAAATATTACCTGTTTCGTAAGCATTTGTAGGGGCAAACCTGCAAAATGTACCCATTGCACCATACGAACGATGATTTACGGTAGAATCTCTACGTCCAAAAATATTATAACGATGCCATTCGCCAAGTATTTCTTGATTTATAGAAAACGACTCAGCTAATTTAAATGCTTGTACAAGACCGTTTCCTGAGCCTCCGTAGTATTTTTGCAGTTTATTTCTAAGGTATGATGTTATTCTATCGCCTTCAATTTGAGAATCGCCATAGTGTAAAATATGAGCAACTTTTTTGTTCTTTTTAATTTTTGTGAAAAAGTTAAATAATAGAGCTTTTCCTTTTTCATTATATTCAAGCTCTTGAATTTTTGGTTTTGTTTCTGTTGTATCTATTTCTTTTACAGACTTTATTGTGTCATTTTTAATAGTTGTAATTGTGTCTTCAGGTGTTTCTGTATCAATATTAATTATTTCAGAAATATCGGTATGTTTAATTTCTTTTTTAGAAAAAAATGAATTTATTGAAGGAAATTTTAATGAAAAATTATCGGTAACAGTAATTTCGTTATTAGGAAATAAAGTCATAACACCCAACATAACAACAAATATGCTGACTAAAAAAGCTAATATGTATGGTGGTTTTATCATTTTCTTAATTAGGTGCAATATAGTTATTTGTTGGGGGTTTTTCAACAAATTTTACTCCTGATAATAAACACGCTTTACTCTGCGTGAGATACCGGTAAGTACTTCATATGGAATTGTACCGAGGTTTTCTGCAATTTCTTCAATAGTAAGTTCGTTATTAAAAATTATTACAGAATCGCCCTCTTTTGCATCAATATTTGAAATATCTACCATAGTCATATCCATACAAATATTGCCTATAATTTTGGCTTTTTGGTTGTTTATTAAAACACTTCCTACACCATTACTTAATCTGCGATTAAGACCATCTGCGTAGCCAATAGGTATAATGGCAATTTTACCATCATTAATCATTTTTCCTTTACGGTTGTATCCAATTGTTTCGTTTGCCGAAATATTTTTAATTTGAGTAATTATGGTTTTTAACGAGTTTACATACTCGAGTTTTTGCTTATTTACTCCAAAACCGTAAAGTCCAATTCCTAGGCGTACCATATCGAATTGCTGATTTGGGAAACGCTCTATACCTGAGGTATTTAATATGTGTAGGATAGGAGTGATGTGTAACTCGTCTGAAATTTTAGAACTAAGTTTTCTGAATTTAAAAATCTGGTTTTCAGTAAAATTATCAAGGTTTTCATCATCAGTACCAACAAGGTGCGAAAAAATTGATTTTACTTCAATCTCCGGTTTTGTTTTTAGTTCTTCAATTAATTCTGTAATCTCATTTTCTTCAAAACCAAGACGTTTCATACCTGTATCAATTTTTATATGAATAGGTGCTGAAACAATTCCATTTTTTCGAAGAGTATTGTAAAATGCTTTTAAAATCCTAAAGTTATATATTTCCGGTTCAAGCTGATGTTCAAGCATAACATCAAAACTGCGTTGGTCGGAGTTCATAACCATTATTGGTAGGGTTATTCCCGCTTTACGTAATTCAACACCCTCGTCGGCGTATGCTACGGTTAAATAATCAACTCCGTGATATTGTAAAATATTTGCTATTTCATAAATTCCACTTCCGTAAGAAAAAGCTTTAACCATAACCATTAACTTGGTTTTTTTATGTAATAACGACTTGTAATAGTTTAAGTTATTGATAACTGAGTTAAGGTTTACTTCAAGTACGGTTTCGTGTACTTTTTCTTGCAAAATATTCGAAATTCGCTCAAATTCGTATATTCTTGCACCTTTTAATAAAATGTCTTGATTTACAAACTTATTTATCTTTATTTTTGATATAAATTCATCGGTATCTGTGTAAAACTCAGAGTTTTCGGTAAATTTATTAGTGTAGTTAGATATGCTTTTACCAATACCAATAAACTTGGTTATATTTTTCTTTTTAATAATATCAGCAATCTCTGTGTATAAAGCATCTTCAACCTTTCCACTTTCAATAATATCGGATAAAATAAGAGTTTTATCTTTATTTTTATTTTGCTGATTTAAAAAGTCGAGAGCAATGTTTAACGAGCCAATATCTGAGTTGTACGAGTCGTTTATAATTAAGCAATTATTAACACCATCTTTAAGCTCTAAACGCATTGCTATAGGAGCAAGTTTTAACATTCTCTCCGAAATAATGTTGTTATCGACTTTAAGTAAAAGCATTAAACACCAGGCGTTTATTGCATTTTCTATTGATGCTTTGTCAACAAAAGGTATTGTAATATTTATTATTTTATCGTTGAATTTACCTTCAATTTTTGAAGTGTTTTCGTTACTTTTAATTGAATTAATATACAAATCGGCAGGATATTTTTTCGACCAAGTAAAAAGTTTTCCTTCGTAATCGAAATTTTTCTGAGTTTTTATTTGCATATCAATTATTTGATAATCTTTACAGTATATTATCTTTTCAGAATTTTCAAAGAGTTTTAATTTTTCAGAAATTTTGTGTTTGTAATCAATAAAATTTTCCTGATGAGCATCACCAATATTTGTGAAAATACCAATAGTTGGTTTAATTAATTTTTCTAGTTTGCTCATCTCTCCAGATTGTGATACACCTGCTTCAAAAATTGCAAGCTCGGTATTTTCCTGTAACTGCCATACCGAAAGCGGTACTCCAACTTGTGAGTTATACGATTTAGGGCTTCTTACAATATTGTAATCTTGTTTTAATAATTCAAATAACCATTCTTTAATAATGGTTTTTCCGTTTGAGCCGGTAATGCCAATTACAGGAATCTTAAAGTTATTACGGTATTCTTGAATAATTAAATGAAATGCTTTTAAAGTATCCTTTACAAGTAAAAACGAGCAGTCGGTATATTCTTGGTAATTTTCGGGTAATGAGCTTACAATAAAGTTTTTTACACCGTTTTTTATTGTAGCTTTAACATATTTATGTCCGTCGTGTCTGTCGCCAACAATAGCAATAAATACTGAGTTTTGGCTACATACAATTTTACGGCTGTCTATTATTATATGTTTTATTTTTTCGGCTCCTTTACCAAAAAGTTCACCTTTTGTTGTCGAAACAAAGTTGTTTAGGTTTAAATTCATTTTAGTTATACTACAATATTTTGCCTATTGGCAGAAAGTTTTTATTTACTACTAGATTCAATTATTTAATTTGCTAATTCAGATAAGAACTTTATTCTCATTAATCTAATCTCATCTTCGTCGTATTCATCTTCGCCAAGTTCGTCAAGAGCATCGTCAATATCGTCAGTTTCAGCTTCTAAGAAGTAGTCATATATTTCGTCTTGCTTATCTTCGTCAATAGTTTCGTCTATATAATAACCAATATTAAGTTTTGTTCCAGAGTTTACAATTATTTCTAATTCAGTAAGAAGCTCATCAAAATCTAAACCTTTTGCATCGGCAATTTCGTCTAAACTAATTTTGCGGTCAATGCTTTGGATATAATAAACTTTATTTCCCGATTTATTTACAACTGATTTTACAACTAAGTCTTGTGGACGGTCAATTTCGTTTTCTTTTACATATTTATCAATTAGTTCGGCAAATTCTTTTCCGTACTTTACAGCTTTACCGGAGCCTACACCAGCAATATTTTTAAGTTCATCAATTGTAACCGGATAATGAATTGACATATCTTCGAGTGACGGGTCTTGAAAAACAACAAATGGAGGCACGTCTTTCTTTTTCGCAATATCTTTTCTTAAATCTTTAAGCATTGCAAATAGGACAGGGTCGGCTCCTCCCGTATTTCCTTGAGGTTTTCCTGCATCACTATCATAATTATCGTAATCGTGGTCTTCAACTAACATAAATGAGTAAGGATTAGCTAAAAACTCTTTTCCTTTTTCTTTTATTTTTAAGATACCGTAGTTTTCAATTTCTTTGTCAAGTAATTTTGCTATAAGTGCTTGACGTATAACTGCATTCCAGAATTTTTTATCCTTTTCTTTTCCTATGCCGAATTGCTCTAGTTTATCAAGTTTAAAAGTTTTTATGAGCGAAGTATTGTTTCCTACCAAAACATCGGCAATATCGTTAGCTTTGTACCTTTCTTTACTGTCAATAATAGTTTGAAGTGCAGTAACGACATATTCTTTTCCTTCAAATTTCTTTTTAGGATGAAGGCAGTTATCGCAATTATTACATTCTTCACTAAGAGTTTCGCCAAAATAATCTAAAAGTGTAATCCTTCTACATACCGACGATTCTGCAAAAGTAGCTGTTTCTAAAAGTAATTGTTTTCCAATTTCTTGTTCGGCAACAGGTTTACCTTGCATAAATTTTTCAAGTTTCTGAATGTCTTTGTAGCTGTAGTATGTAATACAATTTCCTTCGCCACCGTCTCTACCTGCACGACCGGTTTCTTGATAATATCCTTCAATACTTTTAGGAATATCGTAATGTATGACATAGCGAACATCTGGTTTGTCAATACCCATACCAAATGCAATTGTTGCAACAATAACATCGACATCTTCCATCAAAAACATATCTTGATTTTTTGAACGAGTTGCTGAGTCCATTCCTGCATGATATGGGAGAGCACTGATGCCGTTAACTTGAAGTGTTTCTGCTAATTCTTCTACTTTTTTACGACTTAAGCAATAAATTATACCTGATTTACCGGTATTGTTTTTTATATATTTTATAATGTCTTTTGTGGCATTATTCTTTGGGCGTATTTCGTAGTATAAATTAGCTCTGTTAAACGACGATTTAAAAACATTTGCATTTAGAATATCTAGATTTTTTAAAATATCGTGTTGTACCTTGGGAGTAGCAGTTGCTGTTAGTCCTATAATTGGCTTTCTGCTAATGTTTTCAATAATAGGTCTAATTTTGCGATACTCTGGTCTGAAATCGTGTCCCCATTCAGATATGCAGTGAGCTTCATCAATAGCATAAAATGAAACATTTATGGTTTTAAGAAAATCTACATTTTCTTCTTTTGTAAGCGATTCAGGAGCAACATAAAGTAATTTTGTTTTACCTGCAGTAACATCGGTTTTAACTTGTTTTATTTCGGTTTTATTAAGCGACGAATTTAAAAAGTGAGCAATACTATCGTTTTCGTTATATCCTCGCATTGCATCAACTTGATTTTTCATTAGAGCAATAAGTGGTGATATTACAATAGCAGTACCATCTAATATTAATGATGGCATCTGGTAACATAAAGATTTCCCTCCACCTGTAGGCATTAATACAAATGTGTCGTTACCATCTAATACATTATTTATTATAACCTCTTGGTTTCCTTTAAATTTATCGAAGCCAAAATTCTTTTTTAGTATTTTATGTAAATCAATATTTTTCTTCATTATTAAGTTGTTAATTACTTAAATTCAATTATCTCAAATTTAGATAAAAAAAACGTAATAATTAAATCATTATTACTGAAATTGATTTTATTTTTGAACAAATTTTTAAAAAGTAGTTTTACTGTTACGAATAACAGTATTTAGTTTGTTTAATAAAAAATATATTTGATGAAGATGAATATAGATTTAATAAATATTAAAAATATTATTTTTGATCTTGGTGGGGTAATACTAAATATTAACTATTTATATACGTCAAAATCATTTCAAAAGCTTGGTGTTGAAAATTATAATGATTTATATACCCAATTTAAACAGGTTGATATTTTTGATAAATTAGAAAAAGGTGAAATAACTCCTGTCTGTTTTTGTAATGAAATAAGAAAAATGTCTAATATAGACATTACTGATAAACAAATAATTTTTGCGTGGAATGCTATGTTGTTAGATTTTCCTGTAAAACGTTTAGAGTTATTGCAGAAATTAAAGAATAAATATAAAATATATTTATGTAGTAATACGAATGAAATTCATCTTGCATCTTATAATAAGACGCTTAAAGAAACTTTTGGAATTGATAATTTAGGTGATATTTTTATAAAAGAATATTATTCGCACGTTGTGGGAATGCGAAAACCAGATACTGATATTTTTCAACTAATTATAGATGAAAATAATTTAAATCCTAAAGAAACACTTTTTATTGATGATTCGCCTCAGCATATTGATGGGGCAAGAAAAGTTGGATTGTTAGTTTATCATCTAGCTAATGGTGAGGATATTTTAGATTTATTTTAATGGATTATTTATCGTACTATGTACTAATGCCTAAAAACTTACAATAATTTGTGTGTAAAGGGTTTAATCCTCAGAAAAATGTTTTAGCTTTCTACGATACGATGAGAAAACGTTTGCACGAGAAATAAAGCCTAAATATTTATGATCTCTAAGAACAGGCATATTATATATGTTACTATGCTGAAATTTTTCAGCAACATCTTGCATGTCATCTTTGTCAATATCAACAAATTCGTGAGGAACAAACATAATATCTTTAACTTTTATTTTGTCATAAAGTTCTGGTTTAAACATAATATTTCTTACATCATCCATAATAACAATACCCAAAAAAATGTTGTCTTTATCAACTACAGGGAAAATGTTACGTTGTGATTCTGATATAACTTTAACTAAATCTCCAAGAGTGTAATCAACTTTTGCAATTTTAAAATTCTTTTCAATAAGTTTTTCAACACTCATCATTTTTAAAATATTTTTGTCGTGATGGTGTGTCATTAAATCGCCACGTTTAGCCAACTGAATAGTATAAACAGAATTTGGCTGAAATATTTTAACTGTTGAGTATGCAATTACAGAAATAACCATAAGAGGGATGAAAAGTTGGTATCCGCCTGTAATTTCGGCAATTAGGAATATTGCAGTTAAAGGTGCATGCAAGTTTGCCGCAATAACTCCACCCATACCAATTAATGCATAGTTTGTAATTGATATGTTACCTAAATGTAAATATCTTACCATAAAAGCATAAAAAACACCTAAATTACTACCTAAAAACAATGATGGAGCAAAAATACCACCAACACCACCAGCACCAAAAGTAACCGAAGTAGCTATTACTTTAAAAATAAGAACAGCTATAAATAATCCTATAATCACATAAATATTATGTCTGTAATCGAAAAATATACTATGGTCGTATAAATGATTAAAACCACCTTTTAATGATCCGTTTATAGCTTCATATCCTTCGCCGTATAATGATGGAAAAAAGAAAATTATTATACCTAAAATTAGTCCTCCAATAATAAGCCTTTTCCACAAATTATTTATTTTATCAAACGCACCATTTATATACATATACATTCTTGTAAAATAAACAGATAATAATCCTGCAAATATTCCTAAAACAACAATATAGGGTAATTGTTGCATATTAAATTTGTCAGAAACATCAAATTTATAAAGAACATCGAAACCTAAAAAAGCCATTGATGTGAGTGATGCTGTTAATGATGCCAGCATAACAGGAACAATTGATGTTGCTGTTAAATCAATCATAATTACTTCCATTGCAAAAACTATTGCTGTAATGGGTGCTTTAAAAATAGCAGACATGGCACCAGCAGAAGCTGCACCAAGTAATAAAATAATTTGTTTATAACTTAAATGAAATAATTGTCCAATATTTGAACCAATAGCGGCACCTGTTGCAACAGTAGGACCTTCAAGTCCTACAGAACCACCAAAACCAACAGTAAATGCACTTGTAAATATTGATGAAAATAAGTTATGAGATTTTATTTTACCTTTAGTTTTTGAAATGGCGTGTAAAACACTCGGAATACCATGTCCTACCGGTTGTCTAATAACATATTTAATAAACAATAATGCAATGAAAATTCCGATAGTTGGATAAATGAAAAATAAGTAGTTTTCATAATTTTTTGCAAAACCATGAGATAAAAAATCGCTAACAAAATGAACTGACTTTTTTATAAGTACAGCAACAATTCCTGCACTAAATCCAATAATAATACTGAGAATAGCAATAAATTGTTTTTCTGTAATATTTTTTAATCTCCATTTATGGAAACGCCTCAATATGTGTTCGAAATTTTTCAACGCGCAAATGTATATAAATTTATTATTGATTGTACTTATTAAATCAATAAATATTAAAAAAATGATATAAGGTTCACATTTGTTTGCTAATAGGTTTATTATGTAGATGATATGAGCATTAAATATAGTTTATTGGTTATAGTAAGAGTTAAAACTGCGAACTTGCAATGCATAGTAGTTTAGTTATTTTGTGTTTGTTTTTATTTTGCAAATAAAAAATATATGTAAATAAAGAATAGTTAAATATTTACACAAACAAAATAGAAGATATTAAGATGAATTAAACCTTATGTTAAATTTACGTTAATGTATGTTTTGGAAGTCTTTTTTTATAATAAAGATATGTTTTTAAATATTTGTATAGGTTAATGTATTTTGTTACTTTCGAAATTCATTAAAAAATAGTTTAATTTTTTGTAAACTAATCATATTTAACTAATTATAATATTATTATGGGACAGACCTCAAAAATTATTTGGACAGAGATAGACGAAGCTCCAGCTTTGGCAACCTATTCTTTACTTCCAATTGTTAATGCATTTACAAACGCTGCTGGTGTTGTTGTTGAAACACGTGATATTTCTTTATCAGGAAGAATTATTGCAACTTTTCCTGATTATTTAACTGATGAACAAAAACAAGCTGATGAATTAGCTTATTTAGGAGAGTTAGTTGAGCGACCAGAAGCTAATGTAATTAAATTACCTAATGTAAGTGCTTCAATTCCGCAATTAAAAGCTGCTATTAAAGAATTGCAAGGAAAAGGTTATAAATTACCTGATTATCCGGAAGAACCAAAAACAGAAGAAGAAAAAACTTTACATGCTCGATATGCTAAGTGTTTAGGTTCGGCAGTAAATCCTGTTTTACGTCAAGGTAACTCTGACCGTCGTGTTGCACCATCGGTAAAAGCTGATGCTCAACGTAACCCTAAAAAATTGGGCGAGTGGTCAAAAGATTCTAAATCACACGTTGCTTGGATGGAAGATGGAGATTTCTACGGAAACGAGAAATCTATTGTAATGGACAAGGAGCAAGATGTTCGTTTTGAGTTTGTTGATAAAGATGGAAAAGTAACTGTTCTTAAAGAAAAGTTACATATGCTTAAAGATGAAGTCCTTGACGCAACATATATGAGTGTTAAAGCTTTACGTAAGTTTATTGAAGAAAGCATTGAAGATGCAAAAGCAAAAAATATTCTTTATTCAATTCACTTAAAAGCAACAATGATGAAGGTTTCTGACCCTATTATTTTTGGTCACTTTGTTTCTGTTTATTTTAAAGATGTATTTGAAAAACATGCTGATACTTTTAAAGAATTAGACGTAAATCCTGATTTAGGATTAGGCGATTTATATTTGAAATTAGAAAAATTACCTGCTGATAAAAAAGCTGAAATTGAAGCTGATATTAAAGCTGTTTACGACAAACGCCCTGCTTTAGCAATGGTTGATTCTGACCGAGGAATTACCAACTTACACGCAAGTAACGATATCATTATCGATGCTTCTATGCCTGTTGTTATTCGTGATTCAGGAAAAATGTGGAACCCTGCAGGAGAATTACAAGATACAAAAGCAGTTATTCCAGATAGATGTTATTCTGAGTGGTATCAAGAAGCTATTGATTTTTGTAAAAAGAACGGTGCTTTCGACCCTGCTACAATGGGTAATGTCTCAAATGTTGGTCTTATGGCTCAAAAAGCTGAGGAATATGGTTCTCATGATAAAACATTTAAATCACCAGGAAACGGAACAATCCGTATTGTTGATGAAGCAGGAAACGTATTATTATCTCATGAT
>Ga0256827_10003421_pt1 | contig 10045 bp, 10 predicted proteins | sample CV84metaG_FD_185977 | JGI IMG/M metagenome (GOLD analysis project Ga0256827, IMG submission 185977) | Hydrothermal vent microbial communities from East Pacific Rise, Pacific Ocean - CV84 | ecosystem: Environmental > Aquatic > Marine > Hydrothermal vents | place: Pacific Ocean: East Pacific Rise...
ACAGGTGATACATCATCGTTCAGACTATATTTTATTGCAATTTGCGTTGGTTTTACATCCTTTTCACAAGAATTAAACAATGTAATTATTAATAGTCCTATAAATATAAGGTGCTTCATGGTTTTTTAATTTTAAATTCCTAATTTTAATGTCTAATCTCTCCTATTTCATCAGGATTATGCTTATGCTTAAACAGTACTGCAAAAGCAATAGCAATAACTAAAGAGTAGATTGCAAAAGTAAGCCATACTCCTTGCCATTGGAAACTACCATTATCATTCTTGAAGAAAGAATCGATTATCCATCCACTAGCTTGAGCGCCGAAAATAGCACCAAAACCATTTGTCATCATCATAAATACACCTTGTGCACTTGCTCTAATGCTTGAATCTGTTTGAGTTTCTACATATAATGAACCAGATATATTAAAGAAATCGAATGCCATTCCGTATACAATATTTGATAGAATAATCATCCAAAGGAATTCATCAGGATTACCATAACCAAATAATAAGAAACGAAGTACCCATGCAAGCATGCTCATTAGCATAACTTTCTTAATACCAAATTTCTTTAAGAAGAAAGGTATTGCAAGTATAAAAAGAGTCTCAGAAATCTGAGATATTGACATTACAATTGCAGGGTATTCGATTACAATGAGATCTTTATAAGCAGGTATTTTAGCAAAATCGTGCAAGAATGTATCTCCATACATATTAGTTAATTGCAATGATGCTCCCAATAACATAGAAAAAACAAAGAACATTGCCATTTTAGGATTCTTAAACAAAGTAAAAGCTTTTAATCCTAGAGAGTCAACAAATGATTTTTTCTCATTAGTTTTACTAATATCACATTTTGGCAAAGTAAAAGCATAGATACCAAGTATAGCAGATGCTGCAGATGCCACATAAAACTGCATTGATGATGTTTCGAAATGCAATAGACTAACAGTCCACATTGCTATAATAAAGCCAATAGTACCAAAAACTCTAATGGGAGGATAAACTTTCACCACATCCATATTAGCCTTATTAAGAGCCGAGTAGGCAACTGTAATTGAAAGAGATATAGTTGGCATATAGAATATCATATTAAGAAACATTACCCAGAAAAACGAAGAAGGAGTACCAACATAAGGAATATAGAATAATATTGCAGCACCAAATAGATGAAAGATACCCAATAATTTCTCTGCATTAATCCATCTATCTGCAATTATTCCTGCAATAGCAGGCATAATTAAGGAAGCATATCCTAAAGTTGCGAATATTGATCCAAATTCAGTTCCTGACCATTGTTTATTTTGAAACCAGTATCCCCCTATAGTAATCAACCATGAACCCCAAATAAAAAATTGGAGAAAATTCATTAAGATTAATCTATTTTTTAAACTCATATACTATTATTTATTAATTACTCTTTACTATAAAATACTAACACAGCATTATTTTTCTCAATTATGTAAGTTACTTAATACTAATAACCTTCTTCTTTAATTCGTTTTATCTCATCTCTAATTTTAGAAGCTTCTTCATAATTCTCTTGTTTTATTAGTTCTTCTAGATATCCTTCCAATTCTTCAAGAGTCATAGTATCATCATCTTCAATCACTTCTTCAATATGCATATCATCATCCGAACTCATTTCTTCTTGCATTGCAGTTTGCTTAATGACCTCATCATCAGCATATATTTTACATTTAAATCGTACTGCTAAAGCTATTGCATCGGAAGTACGGGAATCTACTTCCACAACTTTATTTCCATCAAAAAGCCTAATTATAGAATAAAACACACCTTGTTCAAATCTATTAATATGTACTTCAGTCACATTAATATCGTAAGATGTCAATAAGTTCTTCATTAAATCATGGGTAAGAGGCCTACTAGGACTCATTCCTTCAAGCTCAATAGCAATAGCTTGTGCTTCAAAAGGTCCAATAATTATTGGAATGCGCATATCTGTATTGTTTACTCCAAGAACTAAAGCAAACGTATTATGCTGAGAGTTACTTGATGAAACCCCTATTATATTTAATACTTTTCTTCCCATAATGAGTATTACTATTTATAAAATGATAATCTATTCCTAAACTCAAAAAATTAATTGCTAAAATTAAGAAAATATTAAAACTATAATATTAAAAGTTACAAATAGAAACTAACGTAATAATCAATGACTATTTTCATTAAACTCAGACATCCAATACGGATTTTCATCATCCATATCCTCATCTTCATCTTCAAAATACTTTTTAGATTGTGGAGCATGAGATTTAAAAAAGAATGCAAATATCACTCCCACAACTGCACCCATAAGATGCCCTTCCCATGAGATATTTTCTTCAGGGTAAAACTCAGGAAAAAAGCCCCAAATCATACTTCCATAAAGGAAAATTATTAGCATAGAAAAAGAAACAATTTTCATTTCACGCTTAAGCAAAGCAATTGTAAGATGAAAAAACGCCAATGAATATATAAGTCCACTAGCTCCAATATGCCAATTCTCTCGTGCAAACAACCAAAGATAAATTCCTGATGTTATCCACATTCCGAAGAATACTTTAGTAGAAATCTTAGGGTAAAAATAGAATAAAGCAGTACCTAAAAGAAAAAACGGAGCAGAATTTCCCAATAAATGCCCCCAGTTACCATGAATTAATACTGAAGTAAAAATACCTTGCAGACCATTAAAATGTAAAGGATTAATACCAAGAAAATATAAACTGAAAGAGAAATACCATTGAAAAAACATTAAAAACCACATCAAAACTAATACTAATGCAGGTATATTCATGCTTCTTAAAAGCTTTTCCTTTTCTTCTTTCACTATATTATTGGATAATAAGTTTCTTACTAATTACTCCATCTTTTAAAGATACTCTAACTATATACACTCCTTTGGGATAGTTTCTAATATTTAGTTTCAATAGTTTAGAATTTACTTTCTCATTGTAAAATTGTTTCCCCAATAAGTCCACTATTTCTATATAATCAAAACTAATATTTGATTTTATAAATAGAGCATCACTATTTATCGGATTGGGAAACACTGAAAGCTTAATCATTCCAGAATAATCATTTATTGCATCATAGCCTGACACTAATTCCACATCAAGATTAACCAATGAATCGATATATAAATGTACATTATGAATTATTTTGGGAAAATAACCATCTGCAGAATACTTAATATCATAAACACCAGTATTTATTGGGCGAAAATAAAAAGCAGAATCATTTGAATAAACACATGAGCTATCAATATCATGATTCAGAATTTCTATCTTAGATTTAACAGCGAAACCTGTTATTGAATCTGTTATATGGCCAGTAATACCATGAGTAGCATCACTAATATAATTCAAAAGTGAAGGTTTTAAATAATCCCAATGAGCATCAAGCAAACTTTCAGAAATTGTTTTATTATTGGAAATTTCAATAGTAACTTCTCTACAATGCTGATAATAATTCATATAATCTTGTCGTCCTCCCCAAACAGAATACCATTGATAACCATTGGTATAACCAGTACCAAACATTTCCATATATCCACTAGGAGAATTAGCTTGAGCTGTATCTGCAAAACGTTTTGAAACAATTTTCCACCAATCATCATCGGCAGATAATTTGGACCAAGTATCCCAAGGATAATTTACCACCTCTTGTCCACCATGAAAATTTGCAGATATATTAAATTTTACACTATCAGCCAAATTCATAAAAAAAACTGTTTCGGGTTGATACACCTTCCCATCAGGATGAGGTCCATCTTCCGGATCCGGATAATTTCGATTTAAATCAACAGCATTGGCATTATATCTTGTTGCTCCAAAAACGGTATTATTTCCAGAATGATAAGTTCCATCAGGATTTGCCAAAGGATTTATCCATATCTCAACATTATTCATTAAGTATTGAACTTCAGAATCAGATGAATAATTAGTCAATAAATAATCAATCAATCTCAACATCATTACATAACCCGTAACTTCATCGCCATGCATAGTAGAAGTGTAAAAAAACTTTACTTCATTTTCATCGGTATTTACATTATCACCAAGTTTGACAGCAAGAATTTCTCTTCCACTTGCTAGAGTTCCAATATTTTCAAGTTTACATAAATTAGGGAAATTTGTTTGAAACTTATGCATCAAGCTATCATATTGCTGATATGTAGGATATTTATCCCAAAAATATGAAAAAGCTTCAAGGCTTGAAGCCATCTCAATTTTATTAAGTTTTGAAGGAATTTCTTCTAATCTATAATTGACATCTTTAGTGAGAGTATTCTCATAATTATCTAGACTAAGATAAAAATACACTTTATCATCAGTAATCTTATCAAAACTTAATGCTGAAAAATCTATTTGTTTGGAAATAACATCAGAAATATTGAAACTAACATAAGCCTCTCCTCTTTCTCTCAATTGAGTTTCAATATTTTGAGAAATTAATTCATAATTAATAAACAATAATATAAATAGAAATATATATCTCATCAATAATTGATTAAGCTAGTTTTGTTATTGAATAAAGCCTTTTGATTTCATTATTCAAAGTACGATTAACTTTCATCATTGGTAATCTAAGGTTATTCCCTACAATTCCCATATTATCAAGTAAAGCTTTAATTCCTGCAGGATTTCCATCAGCAAAAATTGCATTTATCATATCAAGCAGCTGATAATGAATTTCTAAAGCTCTTTTTCTGTCCTTACTATTAACCATAAGATTAACCATTTCGGTAAAAGAAGCTGGATATGCATTAGCTATAACAGAAATTACACCATCAGCACCAGTAGAAAGCATTGGAAGAGTTAAAGCATCATCACCAGAGAACACTTTAAAACCTTCTTTTCTGTTCTTAATAATCTCCATTGCTATATTTAAATCACCGCTTGCTTCTTTAATACCAATAATATTTGAGAATTTATCGGCTAGACTTAAGCAAGTTTCAGGAGAAATATTACTTGAAGTTCTACCAGGCACATTATAAAGAATAATTGGTAATTTTGTAGACATAGCTACTTCTTTAAAATGCTGATATATACCCCTTTGGTTAGGCTTACTATAATATGGAGCTACAGAAAGTATTGCATCAATATTCTCTTTATTTAGAGCTTTTATTTCGCAAGTAAGTTGATGAGTATTATTACTCCCCATACCAACTACAATTGGAAGTTGCCCTTCATTACTATCTATAATAGAATTAAGAACAGCATTTCTCTCATCAGCATTAAGTGTAGCAGTTTCGGCAGTTGTACCCAATGCAACTAGGAAATCTACTTTTCCCTTTTTCAAATATTGAACTAATTTATCTAATGCTCCAAAATCAATACTTCCATTTGCATGAAACGGTGTTACTAATGCTACTCCTGTACCTTTAATTTCTTTCATAAGTTTATAATAGTTAATTAGGTGTCTTTAACGCTCAAGATATAATTAAGTCATAACATATTTTATTATTCTATGAATAAACTACCTTAGTTAATAATATTATTGTGTCTTAATCAATTCTAAGTAATGTAATATCTGCTTTAAGAACATATTCATTTCACTTGGAGGAATACCTTCTAACATAAAGTCGTAAATTAAATCATCATTACCTTGATTTAAACCAATTTTACAATTTGCCAATGATGTTTCAGCAATATAGCGTAATGGTGGCAATTTTTCAAAATTCAGATCTATCAATAAATCAAATCTTGACTCAATAAACTCAGTAGTAAAACCCGATTTGGGCAAATAATACCAATTAATATCTTTACTACGAATATAGTTATATGACAATGTATTCTCAATAAAATGAGGGTCTTCTTTTGTGTTTATTAACCCAATAGCACTAACTTTCTTATTTTGAGCCTGAAAATGGCCAATTAAATGCTGAGCTCTTTTATTTTTTTGCTCATCAGAAGCATTAAAAATAACACCTACAGATACAACATCCTTAAATTCTTTGAGTTTAACAGTCCTATTATTATTAATGTTAAACTTTTTAATTTTTCTTTTAAGGAAAAAATATTTGATTTTCTCTATAAAGCTCAATTTATCTAAATAATTATGTTAAGTGCATATAAATAATAGTTATCAAAAAGAAAGCGATATCTATTATTTTCGAGATGTAAAGATAATTTTTTATTCAATAGAAAAAATAATAATCCACAAAAAAAAGCCGCACTAATAAAGTACGGCTTCAAATAAAATCTTAAGATAAATCTATTTTACGGCATCAACGATAGCTTTAAAAGCTTCAGGATTATTCATTGCCAAATCGGCTAATGTTTTTCTGTTGATATCGATACCTTTAGCATGAATTTTACCCATAAATTTAGAGTAAGACAATCCATATTGGCGAGCACCTGCATTGATACGTTGTATCCATAATGCTCTAAAATTACGTTTTTTAACTCGTCTGTCGCGGTAGGCATAGGTTTGACCTTTTTCCCAAGAGTTCTTGGCAACCGTCCAGACATTACTTCTCCGTCCAAATTGACCCTTGGTCAACTTCATTAATCTTTTACGACGGGCTCTCGATGCTACTGCATTTACTGATCTAGGCATTTCTTCTTAATTTTAAATTGTTCCAGCGTTCTTATTAAAGAATCTTTTATTTTGTTTATGCTGAAAACAATAGTTAATAATAATAAATTTACTTAGCTAATAATCTTTTCACATTAGCTTCATCTGCTTTGTCAACCATAGTAGTATACGTTAAATTACGTTTCTGCTTTTTGGTTTTCTTAGTCAAAATATGACTTTTGAAAGCATGTTTTCTCTTTACTTTACCAGTGCCGGTTAGAGTGAACCTTTTTTTAGCTCCGGATTTTGTTTTCATCTTTGGCATTACGATCCAAATTTTAGTTAATAATTAAACCTATTTACTTGTTTTAGGAGTAATAATCATTATCATCCTTTTACCTTCAAGCTTTGGCATTCTCTCCACTTTTCCAACTTCTTCAAGCTCTTGAGCAAATCTCAATAATACTATCTCTCCTTTATCTTTATATATTATAGAGCGACCTCTAAAAAACACATCAACTTTAACTTTAGCTCCATCAGAAAGGAACTTATGTGCATGTTTAAGTTTAAAATCAAAATCATGATCATCGATATTAGGACCAAGCCTAATTTCTTTTACAACAACTTTTGCAGATTTTGCTTTGATTTCTTTTTGTTTCTTCTTTTGCTCGTAAAGAAACTTTTTATAATCAATAATTCTACAAACTGGAGGAGTAGCTGAAGGAGAAATCTCAACTAAATCAAGCTCTTGAGATTTTGCCATCTCCAAAGCTTCTTTAATTCCATAAATTCCTACATTCACGTTTTCTCCTACTACACGAATCATTTGTGCAGTTATTTCACCATTAATCTTGTGAGGATTTGTAGGCTTTTGATACCTTCTATTTCCTCTTCTGTTAAATCTTTGTGCTATGGTCTGCCCTCCTATATTTAGTTAATAATTAAGTGCATCACGCACTTCTTTTTGTATCATATTAGCAAAATCGTCAATACTCATTGTGCCTTTATCACCATCTCCTTGCTTACGAACAGATAAAGTATTGCTATCTTGTTCTTTTTCTCCCACGATGACCATATACGGAACTTTCTGAATTTCAGCGTCTCGTATCTTTCGGCCAGTTTTCTCACTACGAAAATCAACTTGGGCGCGAATATCGTGTTTTTTTAGCAAACTCAAAACTTTTTCTGCATAATCATGATATTTTTCACTGATAGGCAATATTCTAAGTTGCTCTGGAGTCAACCAAAGAGGAAATTTACCAGCAGTATGCTCAATAAGAACTGCTACGAATCTTTCCATTGAACCAAATGGTGCTCTATGAATCATTACCGGACGATGCTTCTTATTATCTTCTCCAATATACTCTAATTCAAAGCGTTCAGGTAAGTTGTAATCAACTTGAATTGTACCAAGCTGCCACTTTCTACCAATAGCATCTCTTACCATAAAGTCCATTTTTGGACCATAAAAAGCAGCTTCACCTTCTTCTATAATATATTCTAATCCACTTTCTTTGGCTACTTCAATAATTGCTGATTCTGCTTTCTCCCAATTTTCATCACTTCCAATATACTTTTCACTGTTTTGAGGATCACGAACTGAAATCTGAGTAATGAAGTCTTTGAAATCTAGTGCTGAGAATATCTGTAAAACAATTTTGATTACAGCTTTAAATTCGTCTTTAACTTGATCAGGGCGACAGAAAATATGTGCATCGTCTTGAGTAAAGCCTCTTACCCTTGTCAAACCATGAAGTTCACCACTTTGCTCATAACGATAAACGGTACCAAATTCTGCTAAACGAATTGGTAATTCTTTATAAGAGTGTGGTTTTGTTTTAAAAATCTCACAGTGATGAGGACAGTTCATTGGTTTCAATAAGAACTCCTCGCCTTCATTTGGTGTTGTAATAGGGCGAAAAGAATCTTCTCCATATTTAGCATAATGGCCAGAAGTAACATAAAGTTCCTTTGATCCAATATGAGGAGTTATAACAGGCTCGTAACCTGCATCTTGTTGTACTCTTTTCAAATAATTCTCCAAACGCTCTCTAAGCATAGCACCTTTTGGCAACCAAAGAGGAAGCCCCTGTCCTACTCTTTGCGAGAAAGTAAATAGCTCAAGTTCTTTTCCAATTTTACGGTGATCACGTTTTTTAGCTTCTTCTAAAAGAACCAAATATTCATCTAATTCTTTCTTCTTAGGAAAAGTAATACCATAAATACGCGTTAATTGTTTACGAGTTTCGTCTCCTCTCCAATATGCTCCTGCAACACTTAAAAGCTTAATTGCTTTAATAAATCCAGTATGAGGAAGGTGTGGTCCACGACATAAGTCAGTAAATTCACCACATTGATAGAAGGAAATACTTCCGTCTTCTAAACCATCAATTAGCTCCACTTTATACTCGTCACCTTTGTCGGTAAAGGTTTTAAGAGCATCAGCTTTTGCTACTTCTGTACGAACAAACAATTGCTTTTGTGAAGCTAATTCTTTCATTTTCTTCTCAATCTTGCTTAAATCGTCTTGAACAATGGTTTTTTCACCAAAATCTATATCGTAGTAAAAACCATTCTCAATATCAGGACCGATACCAAATTTAGCATCAGGATAGAGTAAAGAAATAGCTTCTGCCATAAGGTGAGCTGAAGAATGCCACATTGTAGATTTCCCTTCAGTATCTCTCCATGTCAACAATTGCAAACTACCATCTTCTTTTAATGGAAGCAGTGCATCTATTACATTATTATTAAACTTTGCTGAAAGCACATTTCTAGCCAATCCTTCGCTGATACTTTTAGCAATATCCATTGCTGTAGTACCAACTTCTACCTCACGTACCGAATTATCTGGTAATACTATTTTAATCATTATATTCTTATTCGTTTTTGAAACGTGCAAAGATACATAATATATGTTTTAGCTGTTTTTTTATTTAATGGGAAATTTCAAAAAAATATGGGAGAATTTGTTACTAATTAAAGTTCTTTACTATACCTGAATAAGTATTTCGAAAAAAGATAAATATATTCTATAAAAAACACCTAAGTACATGATAAAGACCATTAAACTATAGATAGCTACGCTATAATATTAGACGCTGATTTTTATGATTTTATATGACATAATTTTTCCAAAGGAAAAATATTAAATCATAATTAATCATACCAATCTGCGTCTATTAATTGGAGCAACGCGACTTTACATTAAAAAAATGTCATCTATTAAGAAAAAACATAAAAAATATATGTTAAAAAACCAATCATCCTCATTTCATTTTGTCAAAATTGGAAAATAATTCCCATTATGGAACGATAATGACACATACGAATATTACATAAAGCACCATATTACACTAATACACTGCGATATATCATTTATGGCACACGGATTGCTAAAAGGAGTGCAGGAGAAAAAAGGAAAACATCCCCGTTTTCCGTATAGTTGTTTTAGAATAGCAATGTTAACCAAGAGAGTCCGCCCTGAGCAAGCGGACTTTATTTTTGCCCTTAAGTTTCAT
>Ga0256827_10003422_pt1 | contig 10044 bp, 12 predicted proteins | sample CV84metaG_FD_185977 | JGI IMG/M metagenome (GOLD analysis project Ga0256827, IMG submission 185977) | Hydrothermal vent microbial communities from East Pacific Rise, Pacific Ocean - CV84 | ecosystem: Environmental > Aquatic > Marine > Hydrothermal vents | place: Pacific Ocean: East Pacific Rise...
TAGGCTAGCCAAGCAAAAGCCATGGCTTCTAGTTCATCTGCGTTATTTGCTATGACTACTTCTATAGATGGTAAAAGTATTTTTATGCGTTCTACTAAGAAGCTATTTTTAGCACCACCACCACATAGAACTAAAATATCTCTATTGAATTTTAAAACCTCGTTAGATATGCTAATGGCTGTTAACTCTAAAATAGTTCTTTGTATAGTTTCATTTTTTAAGTTTTTATTTGCAATGTAGCTATTTATCCACTCTTCATTAAAATACTCTCGTCCTGTACTTTTTGGGTATGATTTAGAGAAGTAAGGGTCTTTTAACATCTCATCTAATAATTTAAAATCTATACTACCACTTTTAGCCCATTGGGCATCTTTATCGTAAGGTTTTGATAGGTGTTTATTTACCCAACTATCTAAGAGAACATTACCACAGCCTGTATCGTAGCCGATGAGTCTCTCACCTAGTACAGTAATATTTGCCATTCCACCTATGTTTACTATGGAGATTTGCTCTTTTAAATCTGCAAATAAAAACTCATGAAAAGCTGGGACTAGTGGAGCTCCTTGCCCTCCTAGTGCTATGTCTTTTCGTCTAAAATCTGATACAACTCTTATGTTTGTCTCCACAGCTACTATATTTGGGTCTCCTAACTGCATGGAGAAGCCATATTGTCCATTTGGATTATGCCATAGTGTTTGTCCATGTAGACCTATAGCATTTACAGTAGAGTAGTCTATATTTTTTGATGAAAGTAGAGCATTTATAGCTTTAGCAAAAAGTGTAGCTAAACGGTTATCTAACTCCCCTACTCTTTGCAAAGTTATCTCTTGCTTTATGGTTTTAAGTATCTCTTGTTTTAAAGATTTATCCATAGGGTACTCTATGCTATGAATTAGTGTACAAGTTTTTTGGTCTATTTGACATAGTGCTACATCTACTCCATCGAGTGAAGTACCTGACATTACACCTATATATAGTTCTTTTTTATTAATCATAAATAATTGTAACATAAAGATGTACATAATATTCTTTAGGTAAAATGTTGAATGTTAAACAAAAAAGTATTTTTAACCCAAACAGACACTACCATAGGCTTTGTATCGCAAGATGCAAATAGACTTAGTACCATTAAAAATAGACCCTCTTTCAAATACTATATTAGAGCTGTAGATTCACTAGAAACACTTAAAGGTTTTACTCGTGTACCTTCAAAGTACAAAAACCGTGTAAGAAGAGCAAATAAAACAACCTTTATAATGCCAAATGCCAACTCATATAGAGTCATTAAAGATAAACAACATCTACTACTTATAAATCGTCTAAAATGGGCGTATACAACATCTGCAAATTTATCAAATCAGGATTATGATGAAAGTTTTGCTAGAGAGGTAGCAGATGTTGTGGTTGAACCTTTAAATGGTAAGCAAATATCTTCAAGTATCTATAGACTTGGAAATAAAAATATAAAAAGGATACGATAGTGTTAACCGTATATGAAAATGAAAACATCAAAATAGAAGTTGAAGAGAGTGAAATACCTTGGCTAAAAATTTTTACTAAAGAGTCATATAGGGAGATGAGTGAAGTACCATTAAAGATTAAAATGGAAATATATGAACTACTAGATATTATAGAAAAAGAGATGTTAAGTTACTACAACCCTACTAAAATAAATATTGCTTCTTTTGGCAACTATTTACCTCATGTTCATTGGCATATAATGGCAAGGTTTAAAGAAGACTCATACTTTCCTGAACCTATGTGGGGAAAAAAGCAGAGAAAATCTAATCTTGAATTAAAAAGTTTAGATAAATTTTTAAAGCAATTAAAACAAAAATTATTAATATCTTAGGAGTATATATATGAATAGATATTTACCGTATTTTGCTATTTTAGTTATTATTGTATATGCACTATATAATTATTTAAATATTAAAACCAAAAATATAAAAAAGATACAAACCACTCAAAGTATAGAACATATAAAAGATGATCAAATAAAACATAAATTAGATTTAATTACAGAGTTAAACTCTATAAATAAACCATCTTATATAAAAAAATATATAGTTTCAGTTATAAATAATGGTTCAAATCAGTTTAATTTTCCTGGTGGAATTATGGAAGGTGGTTTTGCTACTCCTGCTGATGCTGAAGATATAGCTTGTTATATTTTAGAATTTTCAAATAAAAAATGTGAGACTCCCTATAATAAAAATGCCTCCCTTATCTATACATCAAATTGTGCAGGTTGCCATGGTTTAAATGGTAAAGGTATTAATGGTACATATCCAAACTTAAGAAGAGAAAAATTACTTGGTATAAAAAAGAGAGAAGAGTTTTTAAAAAGCTTAAATAAGAAAAGAACTAAATAAGAACTCTCTTATATTATCTGATGATGAAAATAGAGTATTTTTTTGGAATATATCAAAATAATAACTTTTTAGTTGTAAACTAAGGTTAACTATTAAGAAAAGTAGATACAATATTTTCGATGAAAGATGAGGTACGAGTTCATCTTTCGTGTGTAAGTATGTTTAATCTGCTACCCCCGAAAGACTCTCACCAATTTGGATTCCGCTTATATAGGGATATAGACATCCATAAGTGAATATTATTACCAAAGGTATAACAATGGCAGCATTAGTAAACGGAACAGTTAAATGGTTCAACGATGAAAAAGGTTACGGATTTATTCAACAAAATGATGGTGGAAGCGATGTATTCGTACATTTCCGTCAAGTAAATAATGATAACGGAGGAAGAGTTACACTTAACGAAGGTCAAGCTGTAACTTTTGAAATTGGCGAAGGTCAAAAAGGTCCTCAAGCTGAGAATGTAACTCCTCTTTAGTAGTTACTATCTGTAGGTATTTTTACCTACAGTATTTATTTTTTCTAAATTGTATCAAAATCTACTATTTCAACACCTAAACAACCCTTTTTAACTCTTTTATTTTCTTTAGCATTCTCTTCAGCCAACTCTACTAAGTCAGCAAAATCTTTCTTATCTACTTCGAACTCATATATACTCTTTTTTGTATTTATTTCAATAATTGTATTTTCAGATGCTAACAAATCAAGATTTCTCAAGCCCTTTGCAAATTCGCTCTTGATTACTTTTAAAACTTTTTCATTTTTAAGTATATCATTTAAACCTATCTCCATCTGAACATCACTTTCACATAGCATTTTATATTTAACTCTCATCATACCTTTCATTATGTACTCCTAATTTATTTTATAAAATCTATTATATCTACTATTTAATAAATATTAAAATTTAATATATTTTTGACATCTATTTTATATATATTAAAAAATATAATAATTACATTTCAATTTTACAATAGAACTATTTTCAATAGTAAAAAATATTAGCATTTTATATAATAAGAACAGATGTTCATTAGATAAGTTTAAACTAATATGCATTAAGAACAAGTGTTCATATTGCACAATCTTAAGTTTTTAATATAAGAACATTTGTTCATTTATGGCAATAACTACAATTTGACTTATGAACGAATGTTCACTATAATTTCACTTAAAGGAATTTTATGATGACTAATATTAAAAACAAGAAATCCACTCTTAAGGGGAATAGCACAAAGAGTAAGATATTGAAACACTCTTTAAAACTTTTTTCCTCTAAAGGCTTTAAAGCTACAACAGTAAGAGATATAGCTGCAACTATAAATATTAAACAGAGTGCTTTATATAATCACTTTAAAAATAAAGATGAAATACTAGAAACACTAATAAAAGAGTTAACATCTTCGGCAATAGTTAAATTATTTGATAATAAAGATACCTCAGAGCTACATAAAGAGGGAAAAAATATTTTAATGAGTATTGGTACTACATTTAAACTTTTAAGCTTTGATGGGCAAAATGAAGCTCTTTTTAAATTACTTATGCAAGAGTTATTTAAAAATGATAAAATTAGAGAGATTTATAATGAATATTTTTACCAAGAAAATGTAAAAAAACTATCTGGAATTTTATTTGCAATGATGCAAGAGGATATTATTAAATCTTCTGATCCACTCCTTCTTGCTAATGAATTTTTCTCGCCTCTATTTTTTTATCAAATGCAAGTTTCACTTTTAAAACTTGATAATAAATCAACCTCTTCTGTAGTTTCACTATTTGAAAAACATGTTGAATACTTTTGGGATAATATTAAAGTAGAAAATAGCAATACACTATTTTAAGTAAAATAGTGGTATATTAAATAATATAAGGATTAAAATGATAAAAGACAATTTTGAACACAAATCAAAATCATGGGATATGAATTCAAGAAGAGTAAAAAACGCAAAATCTATAGGAGAAATGATAGTAAAAAATATAAATTTAAAAGAAAATTTTACTATTATGGATTTTGGAGCAGGAACAGGACTTTTAACTTATTTTATAGCACCCTATGTATCTAAAATAACAGCTGTTGACAACTCCCCTTCTATGCTTTTGGAGTTTCAAAATAAACAGAGTGAATTTAGATGTAAAACTTTTATAGTTGAAAAAGATTTAAATAAAGAAGATATTGATGAAGAGTTTGATGGTATTATCTCTTCTATGACTATTCATCACATAGAAAATATAGAAAAACTATTTGAAAAATTTTATAGTATGTTAACTCCTAATGGATTTATTGCTATTGCAGACTTAGATAGTGAAAATGGCTCTTTTCATTCAGATAATACTGGTGTGTATCATTATGGTTTCAATAGACAAGAGTTAGAAAATGTAGTTAAAAAAGCTGGATTTGTAAATGTAAAATTTAATCTTGCATCAAATATAAATAAGCCTAATGGAAATTTTACAGTATTTTTAATGACAGCATTTAAAATATGAAATTATTAATATATAGGTATATTAATGAATAAATATAAAAATATAATAGAAGATTTTATTAAACTTCAAGATGCTTATCCTCCTCTTATTGAGAGTCAAAATGATTTTACTTCAGTTAAAGAGACTTTAACTCATTTAAGAGATAAGGGTCATAATAAAAAAATGATTGAGTTGCTTTTAAAGTACTTTTATGAACTAAAAAATAAAAAAGAGTATGCAGAAGCTGCACAAATTTTACTAGCATCATCTCTTATTGATGATAATGTTATCAACTTTGTATTGGCACGAGAACTTCATATGGGAGTGATTTTTATTGAAAATAGAGCTGCTGCATTTGGAATTTTATCTAAACTAGAAGAGGTTGATTGTGCTGAATCATTGAGTGATTTAGGTTTTTACTATCAAAATGGAATAGTAGTAGAGAAAGATATATCAAAAGCAATATATTATTATGAAAAGGCAATATCTCTAGGATTAGTTCGTGCTAAAAAAAGTCTTAATAAGCTTTTAGACAATACTAAAAGCTCAAAAGTTATCTCTATTAAAAAGATATTCAATCCTATGCGTTAATAGCATAAGATTGAGGAAGGTAAATAATAGTCTATTAACTTACCATTGCTTCTAGTTCTTCTTTAGAGACTTTATTAAAGTTAAGATATTTATATATCTCATCAGTCATCTCTGGTTTAATTTTATCAGCAACTATCTCTAAATACTCTTTAGCTGTTGGTAATTGACCCTTAAGTGCAACAACAGCAGCTAATTCAGCAGAACCAAGGTATACTTGACTTCCTTTACCAAGTCTGTTATCAAAGTTTCTAGTAGATGTTGAGAATACATAAGCATTTTGTGCAACTGATGCTTGATTTCCCATACATAGTGAACAACCAGGAATTTCTGTTCTAGCTCCTGCCATACCAAATACAGAGTAGTAACCCTCTTCTATAAGAGTCTTCTCATCCATTTTTGTTGGAGGACAGATCCATAATTTATTTTTAACTGCACCCTCACCTTTTAAAATCTCTCCAGCAGCACGGAAAAGACCAATATTTGTCATACAAGAACCAACAAATACTTCATCTATTTCTGTTCTTAGTCCAGCTTCTCTTATCTCTGTAAGAGTTTTAACATCATCAGGATCATTTGGACAAGCTAAAATAGGCTCTTTAATTTGATCCATATCTATCTCAATAATAGCTGCATACTCAGCATCACTATCTGCTTCCATAAGAACAGGATTTGCTATCCACTCTCTCATTTTATCTGCTCTTCTTTGAAGTGTAGCAGCATCTTGGTAACCTTGATTGATAAGCTCTTCAATAAGTACAATATTTGATTCTAGGTACTCAATTATAGGCTCTTTGTTTAGTTTAACTGTACATGCAGCTGCAGATCTTTCAGCAGATGCATCTGAAAGTTCAAATGCTTGTTCACACTTAAGAGTCTCTAAACCTTCTATCTCTAAAACTCTACCAGAGAAAATATTTTTCTTACCAGCTTTTGCAACTGTTAAAAGACCATCTTTAATAGCTTGATGAGGAATAGCATTTACCATATCTCTAAGAGTAATACCTGGTTGCATTGTACCTTTAAATCTTACTAAAACAGACTCAGGCATTGTAAGTGGCATCATACCTGTAACACCAGCAAAAGCAACAAGACCAGAACCAGCTGGGAATGAGATACCTATTGGGAATCTTGTATGGCTATCTCCACCTGTTCCTACTGTGTCTGGAAGACAAAGTCTATTTAACCATGAGTGAATAACACCATCACCTGGTCTTAAAATGAAACCTTTTCTCTCAGTCCAAAATTTTGGAAGTGTATGTTGTAGGTTAATATCCGCAGGTTTAGGGTAAGCAGCTGTATGACAGAAAGATTGCATAGTCATATCAGCACCAAAGCTAAGTGCTGCTAACTCTTTAATTTCATCTCTTGTCATAGGACCAGTTGTATCTTGAGAACCAACAGTAGTTGCAATAGGTTCACAGTAAACATTTGGTTTAACACCATCAAGACCACAAGCTTTACCTACCATTTTTTGAGCAAGAGTAAACCCTTTACCATTATCTTCAGGCATTGAAGGAGCCATAAATATATTACCAGCATCCATACCCAGTGCTTCTCTAGCCTTAGCAGTTAAACCTTTACCAATGATAAGTGGAATACGACCACCTGCTCTCATCTCATCTGGAAGAGTATTTGGAGCAATTTCAAACTCACTTACAACTTCACCATTTTTCTCAATTACACCATCGTAAGGTTTAACTGTGATTACATCACCAGTTTCAAGCTTAGCTACTGGTGCTTGAATAGGAATACATCCACTATCTTCTGCTGTATTAAAGAAAATTGGTGCAATAATATCACCAATTACAATACCACCAGTTCTTTTACCTGGAATACCAGGTATATCATTACCCATGTGCCATTGAACAGAGTTAATACCTGATTTTCTTGAACTACCAGTACCAACTACATCACCAACATAAGCAAGTGGATGACCTTTTTTTCTAAGTTCATTCATAGTATCTAATGGATTATCCATTCTATTTACTAAAAATGAATTTGCATGTAGAGGTATATCAGCTCTTGTAAATGCTTCAGAAGCAGGAGATAGATCATCTGTATTTGTCTCACCAGGTATTTTATATACTGTTACAGTAATCTCTTTTGCCATCTCTGGTTTATTGTAGAACCACTCAGCATTTGCCCAAGACTCTACTACCTCTTTAGCTTTTTCGTTACCTGCATCCATCATAGCTTTTACATCATTAAATGCATCATACATTAAAATAGTATTTTTAAGCTCTTTAGCTGCTGTATCAGCTACTTCAGCATCATTAAGTGCTTCAACAAGTGGTTTAACATTAAATCCACCTAGCATTTGACCAAGAATTTCACAAGCTTTTGTTTTATCTATAGTCTCACAAGATGCTTTACCTTCTAAAATATCATTTAAAAATGCTGCTTTTACATAAGCTGCATCATCAACACCTGCTGGAACTTTTTGAGTAAAAAGTTCCATAGCATAATCTGCATCGCTAATTGGTGATGCTTTAAGTATTTCAACTAATTCTACTACTTGATCAGCAGTTAATGCTAATGGTGGTACATTAAGTTTAGCTCTCTCTTCTGTGTGTGCTTTATATGCTTCTAATAGTGCCATAAAGTCTCCTATTTTTAGTATTTTGTGTGGTTATGTTACTAAAAATATTGTTAATTGTTATTTGAATTATAAATATGTAAAATAGGAGATGCTTCAATGTAGCATATAGTTACAAAATTATCTCTCTAAAGGGTTGTCACTTCTTTTTTTTACTTTTCTATTTTGCTCTTTATCAACAGAAGGTTTAGAAAACTCTACCTGACCATAAATGATACACCCTTTACATCCTGGATCACACTTATGAGATAGTTTCATACACCAATCGTCTATATCATCTTTTTTACCCAAATACTGACATCCCCATCCACTAGCCATTATTTAATATCTCCATATTCATTTTTTAAATTCTGTAAAAATTCTATTATTCTCAATTGAAATATGTAATTTTCATCATCACCTTTAGAGCATTCATGAATTTCCATAAGAAGTCCTATGTCTATTTTTTTACTAAATCTTTTTACTGTCTTTATATCTTTTGCTACCTGTTGAATAAGATGCTCAAAATTTAAACCATTATTTGTAATAATTTTTTGATGATACTCAGCTACAGTAGCTATCATTAATTCAGCTCTCTCTGACTCTTTAGGATATATTTTATATGCTATCTCTTTTAGTTTTTGCTCTTCACATTCACATACTTTTAAGTTTGAAGAGACCATAAGAGTTAATAATTTAGCACGAAATTCTAAAGAGTCATGATGATAAACTAAAAATTCTCTAAACATCTTTAGTATATTTCGTTTCATTCTTTTTAACATAAGATACATCCTAATCAAATATAATTAACGCAATTTTAACAAAACTTTACTATAGTTACAATTATATTATATTTGGAGACTTCATATGAACAACATTGACCTTATAATCATACTTAGTACAGCATTTTTAGGTTCTGTTGGACACTGTATTGGAATGTGTGGAGGTATAGTAGTTGCCTACTCTTCAACTAAAATAGAACAAAAAGACTCTTTTACAAAACAGACCATACAACATTTAGCATATAATTTTGGAAGAGTAACAACTTACACCATACTAGGAGCTATGTTTGGTCTATTAGGTAGAGCCATTGCCTTTACCCCTACAACAAAAGGCATACTTTTTCTACTTACAGGTACACTCATGATACTAGCTGGACTATCCCTAATAGGTGGCATAAAATTTTTAAACTCAGCAGAGTGGTCAGTCTCTAGTAATAAATGGTATCAAAATATGTTTAGAAAACTAATAAGTAGTAAAACATTAAATAGCTTCTTTATGCTGGGCATGTTAAATGGTATTATTCCTTGTGGTCTAGTCTACTCTTTTGCCATCTTTGCTGCAAGTACTGCTAACCCTCTTTGGGGGGCAATAGTCATGGCTACATTTGGACTAGCTACTATTCCAGCTCTATTTTTTTTAGGAAGTGTAACTAAATTTCTACAAAAAGGAACACTTAGAGGAACTATGATGAAACTAGCATCACTACTTGTAATATTTTATGGTCTATTTACCATATATAAGGGCTATAACTTCGTAGCTCACCCACAAGAGACCCAAGAGATGCTAGACAGTATGCAAACAGGCTCTATTAAAAATGCTATAGAAGGAAAATGTGGAGGAATGAAATGTGCCCCTGGAAAATGTGGGTAGCGTAGATTTTATCATTTAATAAATTACTATAGAAATAAGATAAGTTATTGGATAATTATACATTAGGATATGTTATTTAATCATCCAAGGTTTTGTTCTTCTTAATAAGTTTACTATTTTAGAAAAGCTTTGAATGACTTCCAACTCTAACTAAAGCTAACTCTAAAATTTCATCATCAATACGATAAACAAGTAGTAAATCAGGTTTAATATGACACTCTTTACAACCTAGATAATCACCGATAAGTTTATGATCTTTATATTTTTCTTCTAAAACTTCTTTATTAGCAAGTTTGATAATAATCTCTTTTAGTAAACTTTTCTCAGATTTATTTAGTTTTTTATAGTCTTTTTTAAAGCTACTAGTTCTAAATATTTCATACATTT
>Ga0256827_10003424_pt1 | contig 10039 bp, 10 predicted proteins | sample CV84metaG_FD_185977 | JGI IMG/M metagenome (GOLD analysis project Ga0256827, IMG submission 185977) | Hydrothermal vent microbial communities from East Pacific Rise, Pacific Ocean - CV84 | ecosystem: Environmental > Aquatic > Marine > Hydrothermal vents | place: Pacific Ocean: East Pacific Rise...
AAATGATGTCCAGGAGCAAGAGTGTATCCTACAATATCAGCAAGAGAAAAAGACACTGAATACTTCTGATAACTGGAACTTGAAATGGTGAAAACTTGAACTATTTCGCTGCCCCAATCAACAGAGCTTCCATCAAAATAAGCAAAAGATACTCTGATATCCTGGTCGGAACCATTGGCTAAAGCCCAAAATGAAAACGTTACGTCCCTTCTTTGAAACTTCCATAAATCAGGTATTCTTTGCTCAATAATTCCATAATCACCACTTGCACCTGAAGATGCATCGGTTTGAACCCTCAGAAGTTTTCCTGTTTTTGTAGGCGGTAATTCTTGGCCGACCATTTTGTCTTCCAGTGTTGTGGTCAAAGAAACACCGCCATAATGCTCTTGTCTCCATCTGTCGATAAAGTAACCGTTGTCATTTTTGGTTGTGATGCCCCTCTGATTAACCTCAAACAGGGGATTATAAATAAGGTTGTTTGTCGGCCTTACAATAAGCTGGCTGTCTGCTTCATCCCAATTCGCATTGGTCGGAATATCCCATCTTGTTTGTTGATAATCTGGTTTTTCAAAATAACCATTATTTGTAATTACTCTGTTTCCCATTTCATCACCTTATACGTTTTGAAAAACTATTTTCCATCGAACAAGAAGGGTATCGGTATCGGTCACTGTCAATTCTGCAAAAGTTATTCTGTTCAGCATATCACCATCAGCATCAAGATTGAAAATACCAGCTTCAGTATAAACTCCTTCGGCTGCCCCCATATCCCAATTAGCTTCAAACTGTGTCTTATTTGTTTCAGCCCCCGTCAAGTGAGTGACATTCGCAGATGTTCTAATCAGTTCATTTTCAAGGGCGGTATCAGTGTTTGCCGGGGCAGTTGTCCCATTCCCAAGGGCAATATAACCAAAAGCATTTGTCAGCCCGTTATTAGCAAGCAATTCAGCCAAAAGAGATAAACCAACATCAACAAAAAGGTTCTTCTTTTTTACTATCTTTCTGTACCCTTCTCGTTGAACAATTATCTCTACTTCACCAACTAATTTCAATTTGTCTTTCATTTTCTAATCTCCGTAAGGTGTATCTCCGTATGGGCCTGCCCCGTAACCTGAAGTAATTATAAATTCAATATCTGAATCATCAAGAACAAGATTTTCAAAAGGATCTTTGTAAATTGGTAAAGTTGAATCTGCGTCTGAATCATCAATAAGCAATGTGCTTTCGTGTTCTATAACAACATTGGTTCCTTTACCGAAATAAATATCAGAATCATCAACGGTCAAAGAATTATCAAAATCATGGATTAACAATCTACCAGTTTTAATCAAGAAGTCGCTATCATCAATAACAATGTTTTGATTAAAATGAACTGAAAAAATTGTAGAGTTCGGCTTCGTCAACTCAACAAGGAACCTGTTTATCTGTCCTGTTTTTCCCTTTCCATAAGTTCTTGTAACATTGAATATTTGACCGATAACTCCTTCGCCTGAATACCCTTCAGAAATAAAAATAACATCTCCCTTTTCAAGCTGATACGCTGAAAAAAACATTTCAAAAGTCAATATTGAAATCGGGTTAGAATATTCATCAAGAAGGTAATCAACAATGTGTTGAGCGGTTTCATAGTCATGGATTAAATCATAGTTAAATCTCTTTTCCATGTAACCGAAACGAGCTATTGAATCCTCATTTGTAACCGTTATTTGCTCTAAATAGCTATTGTCAAAGTATTGTTTGTCAAAGGTTATTGTGATTTCATTTGCCATATACTCAGTAGGCTCTTGACGCTGGACAAAGGATCTTGCTACAACTTCAAAAGGGTCTACAGTGTAATCAGTCACTTTCAAATCAGAATCATGAAAAGAAATCATTCTGATTTTTCCTTGATTGAACTTCAACTGCATGGCCCCTTCGTGAAGAACCATTTTTAAAGCATCTTGAAATCTGTAATCACCTGGAATTATTCCATTCAAGAAATAAGCACTGTCAATATACTTTTGCCTGTAATCATCAAAAACAGCATTGTCTATTCTACTTGACTCTTCAGTGTATGTCTTAATTAAATTGCGGACTACTTCAGGAGGAGTTAAATCTTCGCCCTCAACTGAAACAACATCGGCGACCATATCAGTTACATAAAGAAGCCTCTGTTCGTTCGGTGTCTGAATATCATCAGGGGTATAGTTTATAATCCAGGTCACCGACTCAAAGATACAAGTGAATGACCTTGTTCCTAGTTCAGTTCCTTTAAACTCATTAACAATTCCAACTCTTGTATCTTTTAACTGATCCCAATCTCTTGCCGATACTCCAACTTCAATTTCTCGAACAAAGACATCATGCTGATTAGTCTCATTCCATAATGTTCGATTATCAACTGTATATGGGGTTCCCCGGTAAACAATCTTTGTTTCAACCGTTGCATTAGAAACTTGCAGACTGAACTTTACCAAACAGACAACACTGTTTAGTGTCCCCATATCTGTTAAATCTCTATTAAAATGAGAATCAAGCTCTTGAAACGGCTTCGGAACCGTACCATCAAAAGGAACTGTTCCTTCAACATAAACATTAAAATTATATAATTGCATACCGGAAGACCCGCTCGGCCCCCATATCCCGGTATATGCCCAATCAGCACGAACGTTTAATCTAACCTGAACATTGTTTATTGGATGCGAATCATAATACGAGCTTAATTGAAACTGATATGGATAATTGGTACAACCACTTCCACCCATATAAACGTACCATGGCTCATACGAATCAAGCCCTTGTGCAACAATATCAACGGACCCTTCAGTTCCAGCAGTGCTACATGCACTAGAAACACCATCAACATTTACTCGAATATAATCAACTTCAAAATTACTGTAAGGAACATCGAAATTAATCCAACATTGAGCAAGGTTCCCGTCGTTCGGAGACATTCCACTTTCAGAGACTCCATACCCATGCAAGAAGTCTGAATTTGCTGTTACATGCATCAATGGATCTGGCGGTATTGACCCGCCAGTTCCAGAAGTCTTCGTGAAATTTACCGGAACCCTTGAATCGACAACGCTTACAATCTCCATTCTTGCCGCGCCAGTCGGTATATTAATATTATCTGCCCCTGTCGGGTATCCACCAGCACCCCCACCGTAAAATGACTCCGTAAGAGTTCCATACTGTGTTGAATCTGTTGGTTCGCCTGGAATCGGGGGCCCTGGATCACCCGGAGCCGAAGTATGGTATGGTGGCCAACCATGAAACTTAACGATTACCGGATCTTGACCTGGAAACATCTCAACAGGGTGGACGTAAACTTTATCATCCCCGCGCATTTCAGATATTTCCTGAATAGGACCACGACAAACAGCAAACTCAAAGATCGAATCTTTTGGAAATAGTCTTGCCCCTCTAATATGCGGCCTTTTCTCAGTACCACCCGCCCCTCTCTCTGTGATATTAAAAGAAAGGTTCGTTCTGCTATCATAGGTGAGGTATTCCGAATCAATCGTGATAGTTCCTGTTTCTGGAAATTCAAGAGCATTTTCAACGTAAATTGGTCCAAGATCATCGAAAAGAACATCTTCAGTCAAAACAGTTACAGGAGCGGTTTCAAGATCAATCATAGGAACACCGGTTGCCTTACCAACAACATACGGATAACGGGTTCCCTTGTCCTCTTCTTTGCCCCACAGATATGCATTTGATCTCATTATAGGAGATATAATATCCAATGTGACAAGCATACTTTTTTGATCCAAAACGATTGGATCACGAACAATGAAAGAGTCTATCAAGACCGGATCAATATAATTTGCAAAATCAGTTTTGAACCATTGGTATATTTCAACCAGGGTGTTCTCAATTCCGTATCTTCTTAAAACATCGGCAATGGAACTTGCACCATAAGCGTTTATGATAGTAAGTGTTCCGCTCTTTGCTCCAAGAGAATCGCCTTCGAAAATACTTCTCGGTCGAACTGAATCTTTTACTTGTCCCCAATCCTCTATCAAAGGTAAATAGTCATTTGGAAGTCCATCATCTTTTCCGATATGAGTATCAGAAAGATAAAAGGTGTTGTTCGGAAAAATGAAGTGACAAAGAGTGATAGGGGTTCTTGATAATCCTTTCGTTTGTTCAAGAAATTTTTCAGGTAAATCAGTAAGCATTATCTTTCCTCTTCAAGAGTAAAACTACCACCCCATTGTTCAAAACCTGTTATCTGAAATTTCAATATTGAAGTCGTAAATCGTGCCTCATAAGTTTCTCCAAGATCATCAATAACAGTGAAGATATTTTGCATTCCCATGGCAATATCATTGAACCAATTTATCAAGTCTGAATATTGATCGGTAGGGAGTTCTGAATAGGAAAACTCATAACTTTTCAACTTCAATTCATAGGTTTCGACATGGGTTACGCCAGCGGCCGAACGTTCCGACACCTGAATTATTTCATTTGTTCGACCGCCTGGATAATTTGCCGGTGTTGGTATCTCTATTGAATCTGATCCAAGCTGAAATTTCATTGCCTTGCCTCTATACGTTGCATTTCTGAAACTATCGCCACCACATCAGAACGGGACAAAGTTTGATTTACATTCACATTTACAGAAGATCCGCTTGATCCTGAATTATATGGATCATAGGGAGATTGAGGATTATATGGATTGGCCGACGTGGGAGGGGGTGGAACATTTGAATAATCGTCATGCCACTCAGGAAAATCATACGTAGGCCACATAGAGGCCACATAGAGAGCGAGGTACTGATACCCATAGCCAAGAGGGGAATATACGCCAGGAGCAACACCACCGCCACCCAATGATTGAACATTCATGTTGTATACCTCTTTCGCAATCACCCCGAGTTCCGCTGTTGATTGTGCAAGCTCATCAGTAACAGAAGTCAAGTTTTGCGTAGAAGCCGTCAACTGGTCAACTGTCTCAGATCCATATATTGCCGATTCTCCAATGGTATCAATGGAAGTAGATAGGTTTTCAGCGGTCTTTATTGTGTTATCAAATTCGGCATTTAGTTCTTGCTGTGCTGGAACTGCCACTGTCTGAACAGCTTTTCCTACATTATCCATTTCAATTGAAACCTGGGAAGCAGTTTGCGCCGCCGCTTGGTTGGCCTGCGCTGTTACCTTCCCAAACTTTGAAGTTTCGTTTGTGGCCCCGGCAACAGATTTTTTAATCTCTTCCATCGACATTTGAGAGGTCTTTCCGAGATCAACAGTCTTGTATTTACTTTCATCAAGTTTCAGCTTCATAGCGTCAAACTGATTATTGACGGCCGCAACATTATTCCACGTTGAGGTGAAGGCTTCGGTTTGGGCATTCTTGAAATCTTCGGTAAATTTAGTCAATTCTTGAAGAGGGTTGCTTGCTATCCATCCAAGTTTTTCAAACCCGGACAATAAAAGGTCAAGAGGAAGCAACACTCCTGTGAGGCCATCGACAATCATATCAAAAGCAATGCCGAAAGCAGAAGTCAAACCCTTGGCAGCCAGAACCAACCCCATGAACCCATTGTATAGGAATCGAACAATTTCAACAGATGTTCCGAGAACTTTATTGAAGCCGCCCTGCGTTCTCATCCAATCGTTAAAGGTTGAAACAAGGTCTGTCGCTATCGGAAGAAGAAATTCCCCAAGAGAAGTTATAAGATCATTGACGGTTGATTTTGCAATTTTCATTTGGTTTGCAAAACCCTCTTGTGTTCGATTAAAGTCACCAATTGCTGCCGAACTATCTTCAGCCATGATGGTATATGCCGCCAGTGCTTTTTGACTTGCCGTCAGTTCCTCTTTGCTGGCGGCAAGGCCCATTTCAAGAGCTTTTTGTTGAACAGTTGTCGCGTTGAGAACGACACCATATTTTTTCATTGTCTCATAGTTGCCAACCAGTGCCGATTGAATATCTTCCATAACCTTTGCCGTCGGAAGGTTGTTGAAAGATCCGAGATCGGTTGATAGCTTGACAATCTCAAAAGAAAGGCTTGCCGCCGCCTGGGAGTTCATTCCCATGGGAACAAGTAAATCCTGAATTGAAGAGAGAAACTTTTTAGATTCAGTCTCGGACATACCATACGAGACTTGCAATGTTTTGGCCCATGCCGTCGCGCTCTCAGACATATCTTTGAACACAACATCGAATTTACTTTGTACCTCTTCAAGGTCAGAAGCGGCTTTCACTGCAAAAGCACTGAACGCAGCAGCCGCCGCCGCTGTGACTGCTGCAAATTGCATCATCACAGAAGAGACACTGTTTATTCCAGACCTCATTTTGTCAAAACTGCTTTGCTTATTTGTGAGGTCGTCTGTGGATTTGGCTGCTTTTGCGGCCTCCCTTTGATATTCTTGAAGCCCTTTTGTGGCCCCTCGGCTGTCCAGGTTTAGGACTATTGTTGGCATTTTTTGAAACTCCGTTACTAATTAAAGTAAATATCTGAATAGCCTCGTATAATTCATCGTCGCACATACCATACAAAGGAGCAAGGGAGATTAAATTTTGAACGTCTCCCTTGCTAAATGAAAAAAGTTCTAAATAATATCCTTCAACAGCGGTTAATTCCGGTCTGCGATCAAGAGCATTTACCTTAACTCCCTGTTGTTTTAAACGAAAATACCAGCTTAATTTGCTACCATGTTCCTTGGTCCATAATATGTGCGAAACTACTTTTTTGCTATCTCATCAGGAGTATAACAATTGCGGTCAATAGCAAACGATGAAACTATTTCTCGAAAATCTGGAAACTCAGTCAAGATCCGAACTGCATTTTCCTTGCTCGGCTCAAGAATTTCACCATCAATAGCTATATTTTTCCAGTCAACGAGAATTGATTCAGCCATTGCCTCTATAGTTGCCTTTTCAATAAACACTTCAGAATCTTCCGTTTTGGCACCAGGAGGGACATACTTCCGTAAATATTTATTAAGAGCCGTTTTGTATTTTGGGTTATTGGCCCTTGCAACCTTTATATCAGCATCGCCTATTTTTTGCCAAACTCCATCAACCTCTTTTTTTCTGTCTGTCTTATAAATGTTTAAATCCATACCTGTTATTCTCCTGTTATGCTTTAAATTTATAAACGATCAACTGCGCTTCTGTCTCTTGATCGGCTAATGCTGAATATGTAGCATTATCCAAAACTTCATCATCACCGCTTTCAACGTTAATTACATCTTCACTCATTTTACAACGAGGCATACGAATATGATACTCGTTTTTGTCATTGTCTTGGAAGGTAATTGCAAAAGAAAATTCTGTTCCCTCAAGCAATTTTTTGTACATTTCAGAACTATTAAAATACATCGTCAATGCTCCAGTCACTTCAAACTTGTGAGGGGACGTTCTACATGCTCCAAAAACACCAATACCGGTATTCCCTGCTACGTTGTTGTTTACCTCAATAGAAACCGACTGAACAAGACAGGATTGCAAAGGAGTTCCATCCAGGGATATTTCTTTAATGTTGGTCACACTAGAAATGGAGTCGTTTGTTGAAGGCCCGGTATAGTTGCTAAAGGTCGGTGTCTGAACAACATTAGAAGTCAAACCAATAAAAGAATATGAATTGGTGCATAATTCCTGATCGGGAACCTCAATCGTCCAAGTGTTTGCAGCCATTCCCATGAACTGAAAATATTCGTCAACATCAACATGGCCGCGCTCAATGAAAAACGGGTGATACTCGCTTGCATTCTTCACGTACTGGGTATCTGCTGTTGCTCCGGCTGCAAGGGTTTCATCGGCAGCAAAGGGAGGTTCAGCGCGCCATACATTCGAAGATTCATAGAACCACGCCCGGACACCGTTATTTGCCTCATCACCGGCACCCTTAATGCGTACCATGCATCCAGGGTGATAAATGTTGTTCGGGATGGTTGTACACCCGGACATATCTATTGTACCGGCAGAGGCATTAATAACGGCATTCTCGGCCGAAATTTCAACAGCTCCGGTGTCCATGATACCCTGCCATGATGCCCAGAGCATAGCGGCAATAATTTTGTCGTCTGCATCCTGTTCAAAATGCAACTCATTAGAAAACCCGCCGGAAACTTCCATGCCGGTGATAGTAACATCAGTTGTCATTCTGTCAGGGCGAATATGGTTTGACTGCGTTGAGCTAATGCCCGATCCCATATCTTCGCTTGTGAAATTTACGTATTCTCCATCCCCGGTTGGAATCTCAGCCGGGTTTTGAGGGTCAGCCGGTACAATAGCAATAAAACTATTAGCTCCAGAACTCATTTTCAATTCTCCTTACAATATGTGTATTCAAAAGGTATCAGCAAGTTGCGCTGAAACCATCCCCGGTTTTCTCCAACTCTTTGAACCCGAGAAGGCTTAAATTGCATCCCGGATACTCTAACTTGAGAAAAAATCTTGCTCATCTTCCCGATTAATTTTGCCTGGAACCTAGTCCCATCAGATACGGGAACGAAAAACGAAACCATCACATAGCCGGTTTCTCTTGTCCGGCCGGGACCAGCACCGAAAGCGTCGATCCATTCAATTTGCACCCTGATATATGAATTTCCCTTTGTCGGAACAAAGGTTACGTTGTCCCAATCGACAGGGGTATCGTTCCAAGAAGATTGAATGATTATCTCAATTGCTTTTTCTGCTTCTTCAATCATGTTTTTCTTTCCCTGCTCAAAGCATCTAACAAACGAGTAGATAATCCTAGCAAATATTGAAAAGTAGGCTGAATCATAGGCTGTGCCCTCATTTCAGGTGTACCATTTTCAATAAACTCTGCATATTCTGCATTATTATACAATCCTACAACATCACCCCATTTTATTTTTACATTCGGTTGTTGTTCGCTATACGATCCACCCGGGTTCTTGATTGTTGAGTTTGGAACTTGCCCGGTTGTCAATGCCCATCTTGATTTGAGAAAACCTGTCCGAACCGGGGTTCTTCTTATCACTTCCCGGTAACCATCAAGGGAAAGTTTCCCGAGAACTTTATCAAGATCAACAACAAGTTCTTTCCCTAAATCATCAAGAGCCTTTTTTAATTCAGGCCCGGTACTTACTCTGCTTCCCATGGTCGTATCACCAATTCATAATGCGCGTCTGCCGGGTCGCCGATATTTCCGCAAACAGACCAGACAGAAGAATTTTCCATAACGATTCTATCGTGGTTTTTCGGCGTGATTGGCAGGTCAAGTGCCGGGAAGATTGCAACCTTTAATTCTCGCACCCGAGATGTGTCTTCATCAACGTTTATATTGCTTACGGCACCAGTGGACGCTTCATCAAAAATGGCCATCAGCGGGTGTTCAGAAACAATGTTTTTGATTACTGAGCCGGAACCGGCATCATAATAGGCTGAATCAATCTCTTGATAGATACAAGGCTTTCTGATATTGCCGAACTTTGGAAAATTCTTTTGCAACTGCTGTTGCATTAAAGCTGCTGGATCTGCCATGATTATGCTCTAAAAATGGGAACCATTTTTGTTGCTCCTGCCCCTGGACACAGCCCGAAAGGCCTCAGAAGGTCAACAACAATTCCAGACTCAAGAGGATTGATTGCCGGTAGCCGATCGAACCATTCCATTTCAACGCCTCCGGCCTTCATCTTTTTGAGCGGGTTTTCTTCCGTCGGCTTAGTTGTTTGCGTATCAAGAAACAGATATGCAATTTCGCATTGAGCATCTTTGACACCCTGCGGAGTAGTACAGTCAGGAGTACGCGGAAAAGCAAGAGGCTGGTCAGTAGCGCACAAATCACCAAACCAGGAACAAAGAAGATCAAGTCTTTGAACAGCAGAACGTAAAAGCTGTTCTTTAGTCGTTTCATCCAGGTCTGTCCATTTGTCATACCCGTAAAGCTTATCAAAATAAGCGTCGGCCTCTACAACTTCAACGTAGGTATCAACATCAGGTACTAGCATGATTAGTGTTCCTTTATTACACAAAGATACATTCTTTGAAGATTCAGGTCGAAAGAGCCTGATTCACCATTCCGGCCTCGAACGTCGATTGAAGCTCCATCGTTCAAATCAGCCGTGCTTTCCCAGAATA
>Ga0256827_10003425_pt1 | contig 10038 bp, 10 predicted proteins | sample CV84metaG_FD_185977 | JGI IMG/M metagenome (GOLD analysis project Ga0256827, IMG submission 185977) | Hydrothermal vent microbial communities from East Pacific Rise, Pacific Ocean - CV84 | ecosystem: Environmental > Aquatic > Marine > Hydrothermal vents | place: Pacific Ocean: East Pacific Rise...
CATGGGGAACGACTAAATAGTTTTGTATCATATTTTGCAAAAACAAAATGTTATGTTAGAATATATTATATTTACTTATATTGATAACATTAGAGGGAGGAACTATAAGATGAAGTATATTCTTTTTGTATTTCTTTTTACCTTTGCCTATACCCAACCTTTACCTTTGACCCCGCAAGAAAAACAGATACTTGAAAACCATCCGCTTACCTGTATATCAACAGGACTCTGGGCACCGTTTAATCTGCTGGAAGATGGAAAATTTGCAGGAATAGGGTTTGACTATTGGGATATTATTCGTGAGAGACTTGATATTAAGAACGGATGCAAAATTGCAGAGAGTTGGACTCAAGTCTTAAATGCGATTAAAAATAAAACAGCCGATATGACTATTGCAACACAGCCTACACCCGAACGTTTGGAATATGCAAGTTTTTCTAGACCTTATGTAACATACCCCATAGTGATCGCTACGAAGAATGATGTCGGATTCATCCATAATATAGATTTACTCAAAGATAAAACAATCGCTATTGGGAAAGGTTATGCCGTTGCACATATACTTAAAGAGTACTATCCCACACTTAAAGTTATGTATGTTGAGTCCATAGATGAAGCACTGGATCTTGTAGATAAAGAGAAAGTATATGCCACAATAGAGATACTGCCTGTGCTTGCATATAAATTAAATAAAGATAAATTCAACAACTTAAAGATATCGGGTAGTATTCCTCATGATTTTCCGATAAGTATCATGTTGAGGAAAGATCATGCTGTACTATTGCCTTTGATCAACAAAGCTATTAACAGTATCACGAAAGAAGAAAAAAATAGAATTAATGAAAGATGGATCATGATCCATCGTACTTCAAAAGTATTGAGTAAATATTTTTATGCATTGCTGTTTAGTGCCCTCTTTATATTTACGTTTTTCAGTATTTGGTTGCTATTGCTAAAAAAAGAGATCATACAAAAGAGCAGAACAGAAAAAAAGTTAAAAAAATTGGTAAATATAGATAGTTTAACATCTATATTTAATAGATATATGCTTGATATGACTTTGGAAAAAGAGATAGTACTTGTAGAACGTCATCACAATCCTTTAAGTGTGATCTTTTTTGATATAGACGGATTTAAAAATATCAATGATAAATATGGACATAAAGTAGGTGATTCTATCTTAAAAGAGCTCTCTTCACTGGTATCTAAAAGTATTCGAAAGAGTGATGTGTTCGGTCGCTGGGGAGGAGATGAGTTCTTACTTGTGCTACTTGAAACGAAAGAAGAGGATGCTGTAAAGTTTGCAGAACATCTTAAAAATATGATTGAGACACATAAGTTTAAGGGACATATGTATATTACTTGTAGTTTTGGTGTAACCTCTTATAAAGAAGATGACACACCTCAAAGTATGATAACAAGGGTAGATGCACTTTTCTATAAAGATAAACGGATAAAAAATAATCATAAGGTAAACAATGAAACTTGAAAAAGGACTTTATCGGCATTATAAAGGTAACCTTTATGAAGTGATACTGACGGCACAACACTCTGAGACAGAAGAGTGGATGGTAGTCTATAAAGCTCTTTATGGTGATAAAGGAATATGGGTTCGTCCTTATGATATGTTTACGGAGAATGTTGAAGTAGAAGGGAAAAAGATATCCCGTTTTGAAAAAATAGAAGGTGAGTGCTAAAGCTGAATTCTGATTAGATCCCTTCCATTCTTCTTGCCTCAAAGCTGACAAGGGTTTCTCCTGAGAATTTAAATATGAGTTCGATCGGACGGCAGCATACTTCACAGTCTTCTATGTATTCACTCTCCTCTTCAGTGCTATCAAGTATCATAGATATCTGCTCCCAGCAGTAGGGGCAGGTAAAGAAGTGTTCCATCAGTTATCCTTCTTTGGAAAAAGTTTTGCCAACCAGCCAGTTATCATACAGCCGTTGTCACAACCGCCGTTTCTGTCACATCTTGCTTTTTGAATGTTTCTCAATAATAGTAATAAAAAACCAAGAGCTATGATGAGTTGTACAATACCAATGAGCCATTGTGACTGCATGAGGTTTTGAATGGAGAGTATGAGCATGATAATGGTGACGATAAGGCACATCTTAATATCCTAATTTTTATTGGATTATACTATACTTCTTTTGATTATAAAATATTTTTAAGGACTTATTATGTCAGCAATTATTGAACATTTTCAAACCCTCACACAAATTCCTCATTGTAGTAAAGAGGCAGATAAGTTATTGGATTTTTTAGTGGCTTTTGCTAAAGAGAGAGGCTATACGGTAGAAGTAGATAAAGTGAAGAATATCTATATCCATAAAGGTGATCCTGCTTTGTGTCTGCAAGCTCATTACGATATGGTCTGTATGGGGAAAGCACCGCAGATAGAGACATATATAGAAGAGGGGTGGATGAAGGCTGAGGACTCTTCTCTTGGTGCAGATAACGGGATGGCTATTGCTATGATGATGCAACTCATGGATAAAGGTGAAGAATTGGAATTTCTGATCACTTCAGATGAAGAGATAGGACTCATCGGTGCAAATGAAGTAGCATTTGATCTGAAAGCCACGATGATGTTGAATCTTGACAGTGAAGATGAGGCAGAAGTCTACATAGGCTGTGCAGGAGGTGCAGATATTACAGCTTTTAAGCAGGACAAGTACAAAGAGGGGAAAGGTGATTGTTATGAAGTGGCAGTCAAAGGGCTTGTCGGTGGTCATTCGGGTGTGGATATAGACAAAGGCATTCCTTCTGCTATTAAGATACTAGGTAGCTATTTGTATGAGAATAATGTTACACAGTTGGCAAGTATCTATGCAGGGGAACGCCGCAACTCTATCCCTGCCAATGCTGTGGCTATTGTGCGAAGTGAAAAGCATTTAGAGAGTAGCCCTTCAACAAGCTCAGGGAACGGTGTGCATGTGCGTAAATTAAAAGAGTTGCCTAAAGTTTTGAAAGAAGGTGACAGACTCATAGAGCTTATACACAGGTTTAAACATGGTGTACGGGCACAAAATGAAAAACTTGGTATTCCTGATGTGAGTATCAACCTTGCCATCATTACTGCAGATGAAAAAGGTGGACTCAGTGTTGAGACCAGTGCAAGAGCTATGGGAGAAAATGAACTCAATACTCTGACAAAAGAGACCGTAAATATGTTTAAAAGTTATGGCTTTAGTGTAAATGTTGAAGATAAATATCCGGCATGGAAGCCAGATGTGAGTGTATTTACAGAATTGATCAGTCGTGAAATGAAAGCAGTATTCGGTAAAACAAAGATGATGGCGATCCATGCAGGTTTGGAGTGTGGGGTGATCGGAGAGAAATATCCAACGCTGCAACTTGCTTCTATCGGTCCAACGATCCGGTATCCACACTCTACAAGAGAGATGGTAAATGTAGATTCTGTAGAAAAAATATTTGAAGTTCTACAAAGGGTCATTAAAAGCGTATAAACAATATAACTGTGTATTTTTTTCACACTTTTATAAATATTTTTCACAAATAATTTTTATAATTTCATAACAAGCCAGGTAGGAGTAAGCTTAAAAAATACCAAGGTTTTTAAATGCCTGATATGAAGGATAAAAATGAAGACGATATTTCAGGATATAAAGTACTTAAGAAGTCAAGTAAAAGATGATAAAGCAAAGAAAGTGATCAAGGAACTTGAAGAGCATTTTCAGGCACTGCGAAGTAAAAGTGGTTTAAAACAACTTCTTAGTAAGAAAAAACTTGCAAAGATCACACGTAATGTCAAATATGAACAAGAGCTTGTAAATCTTCAGGTTGAACTTATCAAACTGCAAAATTGGGTATATGAAAATAAAAAACGTGTGATGATCATTTTTGAAGGACGGGATGCAGCGGGGAAAGGTGGAGCCATTAAACGTTTTACCCAATACCTCAATCCCAGAAAATTCCGAGTGGTCGCCTTGCAGAAACCAACAGAGGTTGAAACAGGTCAGTTCTATTTTCAACGTTATTTTCAGCACTTGCCAAACCCGGGTGAGATCGTATTCTTTGACAGGTCGTGGTACAATCGTGCCATTGTTGAGCCTGTATTTGATTTTTGTACACCTGAACAATATCAGAAATTCATGAAAGAAGTACCTGAGATCGAACATGCCATTATTGATGATGGGATCATACTGATTAAATTCTGGTTCTCTATCACCAAAGAGAATCAACAAAAAAGATTTAAAGAGCGTATGAGTAACCCGCTTAAGCATTGGAAACTAAGTCCTGTAGATCAAAAAGCACAGGAGATGTGGGATAAGGTCACACACTATAAAGAAGAGATGTTAAGTCGTAGCCACACAGGCTTTGCACCATGGATCATCGTAGACAGTAATGACAAAAAAAGGGCAAGGCTTGAGTCTATTCGTTATATTCTTTCAAATATAGATTATGAAGGCAAAGATGATGCCAAGATCAACCTTCATCATGATCCTGATATTGTTGAGCGTTATCACAGACGTACGCATGATGAGCACTAACCCTAAACTATGTAATAAAAATCATAATCCTATTCGCATAGTTTGGGGTTAAACTTTAAACGTCTGAGTGGTTTTACAGTGTGCGACCATGAAGCACTCTTCACATTCAGGTTTAAGTGCTTTGCATCTGTATCTACCGAAAAGTACCATAGCTTGATGGAGTAGATGTAGATCAGTTTTAAATTTTTTACTTAGCTCTTCTTCGCATTTTACGGCAGTTTTGGCATTACTGAGTCCCAAACGGTGTGCAACTCTGAAAACATGGGTATCTACAGCCATCAGATTTGCACCGGTATATTCTATCATGACGACATTCGCGGTTTTCTGTCCTACCCCTGCAAGCTTGACAAGTTCTTTTTGTTCTAAAGGTATCTCATTGCCATAATTTTCTACGACTGATTGTGCCATTTTGATGAGGTTCTTGGCTTTATTGTTAAAAAATGAACACGTGTTGATATAGCTTTTAACTTCATCAAGATCGGCATTAGCAAGCATTACAGGGTCTGGATAGGCTTTAAAGAGTGCAGGGCTAATGATGTTTACCCGTTTGTCTGTACATTGTGCAGAGAGCATTACGGCAATCAGAAGTTCATAGAGGTTTTTGTATTCTAATTCAGTAACTGAATCCGGGTAGTGTTCAAGAAAAAGTACTTTGATCTCTTCTATCTCTTTTTTTGTTGCCGGTTTAACTTTGGTACGCTTTTTCTCCACAATTTTGTCCTAAAGTTTTATTTCTAGCATTTTAACACAAGCTATTAATGATTTGTTTAACTTGTGAAGATATACTTGCTAAGATTAAATTAAAAGGATTCATAAATATGTTAAAACTAGCAAAAACTTCACTTCTTGCTGTGGCGGTAATGGCAACATCTGTTGTTGCATCAGATATACTTGTTACGGTTAATGGTAAAAACATTACAAAACAGGATGCTGAAGCATTTGTCAATGCAAGTGCACCCAATGCACACTTCTCTCAGTTGGATAAAGCACAACAAGAGATGATTAAAGAGAGACTTGTAGAGAAAGCACTTTTTACAGAGTTGGCAAAAAAAGAAGGTATTGACAAAAAACCTGAATTCATTACAAATATGGGGAAGATCAAAGAAGAGCTTCTTGTTAATATGTGGATGAAAGCACAGATGGATAATGCTGTAGTCAGTGACAGTGAAGCAAAAGAGTTTTATGAAAAAAATAATAAAAATTTTATGCAAAAAGCAACGGTACATGCCAGACATATTTTGGTAAAAGAAGAGAAAGAAGCACAAACGATCATTGATGAACTGAAGGCATTGAACGGCGAAGCACTCAAGGCTAAATTCATTGAATTGGCAAAAGTAAAATCTACAGGACCTTCCGGACCTAAAGGCGGAGATCTCGGTAATTTTTCTAAAGGTCAAATGGTTCCGGCATTTTCAACAGCTGTATGGGACCTTGAAATAGGAAAGATCACAACTAAACCGGTAAAAACACAGTTTGGTTATCATGTGATCTACCTTGAAGATAAATCGGATACTAAGCCGACACCGTATGAGCAAGTAAAAGAGAAGATCATCGTATCATTAAAACAGAAGCAATTTTCTGCAAAAATAGCAGAAGTTGCTAAAGAGCTTAAAAATAAGGCAAAGATCGTTGACTCTTCAAAAGAGCTCAATGCAACAAAAAAGTAGTTAATTAACTATTTTACAAATATTGGGTAAAATACTCGAAATTATATCTATAGAAGGAAATTTAAAATGAAAAAAATCTTAACAACATTAGGGTTAGCATTAGCTCTTACAACAGCAACAGTGTCAGCACAAACGGCAGGTACAGTAAATGGTATGAAAATTACTGTAAAAGAAGCAAACAAGGCACTTAAAGTACTTACAAAAGGAAAAATGACTTGGTCTAAACTTCCAAAAGAGGGTAAAAAACAACTTATTACAATGATGGCACCGAGTAAGTTGGTCGCAGCAGCATCAAGAAAAGGTTTAACTGCTAAAGAGAAAGAAGCAGCACTTGCAGGTTTCTGGATGCAGAAAAAAATGTCAAAAACAAAAGTATCTAATAAAGAAGCAAAAAAAGCATATGACCAGATGAAAAAAGCAGCGAAAAAAGCGAAAAGCAAGAAAAAGATACCTTCATACAAATCAGTAAAAAACAATATTAAAATGCAACTTAAGCAAGAAAAAGTTGTTGGTAGACTTATGAAAAGTGCAAAGATCAAAGTAAAATAAATTTTAAAGTCGGGGAGAAGTTTTTTAATGTCTAGAAAAGTCTTAAATGCTGTTAATGCAGGAGTGATCACAGGGGATGATCTTCAAAAGGTATTTGAAATAGCAAAAAGTGAGGGCTTTGCCCTTCCTGCAGTAAATGTGGTCAGTACTTCTTCTGTTAATGCTGTACTGGAAGCAGCAAAAAATGTAAACTCTCCGGTTATTGTGCAATTCTCAAACGGTGGTGGTGCCTACTATGCAGGTAAAGGACTAGCGTCTGATGAAGCTGCTATTTTAGGCTCTATCTCCGGTGCACAACATGTGCATATTGTGGCACGTGCCTATGGAGTACCGGTAGTACTTCATACGGATCATGCAGCAAGAAAACTACTTCCTTGGATCGATGCACTGCTTGATGCAAGTGAAGTACATTTTAAAGCACATGGCGTTCCTCTTTTCTCCTCCCATATGATTGACCTTTCTGAAGAGCCTATAGAAGAAAATATTGCTACATGTAAAATATATTTGGAGCGTATGAGCAAAATGGGTATGACACTTGAGATAGAACTTGGTGTTACAGGTGGTGAAGAGGATGGTGTGGATAATACTGATATTGATAACTCACTCCTTTATACACAGCCTGAAGAGGTGGCATATGCCTATGAAGAGCTTTCAAAAATTTCAGATAAATTTACTATTGCAGCCTCTTTCGGTAATGTACATGGTGTCTATAAACCGGGAAATGTCAGCTTAACACCAAAGATCCTTGATAACTCACAAAAGTATATTCAAGAGAAATATAATACAGATGAAAAACCGGTAAATTTTGTATTCCATGGTGGTTCAGGATCTGAACTTTCAGATATTCGTGAAGCCATCTCTTACGGTGCAGTAAAAATGAATATCGATACTGATACACAGTGGGCATTCTGGGATGGTGTAAGAGGGTATGTAGGTGAGCATAAAGATTATCTTCAAGGACAGATCGGTAATCCGGAGGGTGATGATAAACCGAACAAAAGTCACTATGATCCTCGTAAGTGGTTGAGGGCTGCAGAGCTTTCTATGGTAGCTAGACTTGAGAAAGCATTTGATGATTTGAATTGTTTGGGTAGAAATTAATCTAATTTCTTTGTATTAAAATGATTGCCTCTTTTTTTAATTGTGGCGTTGTTATTCCTCTTACTTTTCTAGAAAAGTGCCCAGAGGAAATGCCCTTGGGGTAAAGCAAAAGTCGTCTCTACTCTCAAATCGCTCCGCTTTCAAGGGTGTTCGTAGAGACAAAGCACGCTTTGCGTGATTGATAGAGGGGCTTTTATGATTTCCTTATCTTCTCCTATAGAACAAATTTCTTTTGATAAGCACACTTTCTTTTTAAAGCGTGATGACCTTTTGCATTCCGATTTCTCTGGAAATAAAGCCCGTAAACTTTACTACTTTCTTCAAAATAATTTTCCTGATATTACTAAAATAGTCTCTTATGGTTCTGCTCAGTCCAATGCGATGTATTCTCTTTCTGTTTTGGCAAATATGAGAGGGTGGGAGTTTGAGTATTTTGTGGATCATGTAGCGGATTATTTGAAAAAGAACCCTCATGGAAATTACAAGGCTGCATTAGAGAATGGGATGCAAATTCATGTAGGTCGGGGTGTCCCCTCCCCGACAAATAATGTTTTGTTTATAGAAGAGGGTGGTAGACAAAAAGAAGCTGAGTACGGTATTAAAATTTTAGCCCAAGAGATCATAGATTGGCAAAAAGAAAATAATATAAAAGAATTAAATATTTTTTTACCATCAGGTACAGGAACAACAGCTTTGTTTTTACAAAAGGCTTTTGTCAGGGAGAGGACACCCCGACCTACAGTTTATACGTGTCCTTGTGTAGGTGATAGTTCTTACCTAAAAAAGCAGTTTTTAGAGTTAGAAGAGGATGAAAAATACCATCCAACTATAGTGTCGTTAGAAAAAAAACACCATTTTGGAAAACTCTATAGAGAAAATTACAAAATTTGGCTAAAATTACAGCAACAAACGGGAGTGGAGTTTGACCTCCTTTATGACCCACTGGGATGGCGAACTTTACTTGCCCATCCTGAGGTTTTAACCAAGCCTATACTCTATATACACCAAGGTGGTGTGTTAGGTAATGAGAGTATGCTCCCAAGATATGAACGAAAATATGGTATGTAGGGTGTTGTACCCTTACAACACCGATGTAATAGGATAACAAGATGAAAATATTTTACAGTAGTGATGACACTTTTGAAGCAAACTTCAATGAACTTTTAGAACGTGGTAAGATGGATATAGAGGGTGTAACCAGCATCGTCTCCGGACTACTTAAAGATATACAAACTGAAGGTAACACAGCACTCAAAGCACAGATAGCCAAGTTCGACAGATGGGAACCTAAAGAAGATGCTGAGCTTTTAGTCAGTACAGATGATATGGCAAAAGCCTATGAAAACATAGATCCCGTACTTCGTGATGCATTGCACTTAGCGTATGACCGTATAGAGTCTTACCACCAAAAACTTATGCCGAGTACTTGGATGGACAAAGAAGAAAATGGAACTATTTTAGGGCAAAAAGTCACAGCAGTAGACAGAGCAGGGCTCTACATCCCTGGTGGAAAAGCTGCATATCCTTCTTCACTTCTTATGAATGTTATCCCCGCACAAGTTGCAGGTGTAGAAGAGATAGTCATCTGTACACCTGCCCCAGACAATGAGCTTAATGAGCTGCTACTCGCGGCATGTCACCTCTGTAAAGTGACACAAGTCTACAGAGTAGGTGGAGCCTCAGCTATTGGGGCGATGGCATACGGAACTGAAACCATCCCTAAAGTAGATGTTATTACTGGGCCGGGAAACATCTTCGTAGCAACGGCTAAGAAGTTAGTCTATGGTGAAGTAAATATAGACATGATAGCAGGGCCATCAGAGATAGGAATCCTCGCAGATGAAACTGCAAGAGAAGACTATGTAGCTATAGATCTATTAAGCCAAGCAGAACATGACGAGATGGCAAGCTCTATTCTTATCACTACTGATGAAGAACTTGCCAACAAAGTAAGTGACAAAGTAGAGGAGTTCCTGGGAACACTTAGCCGTGAAGAGATAGCTAGAAAGTCTATAGAAGAGAGAGGGGCGATCATCGTCACCCAAGATATGGATGAAGCCATCGCTCTTATGAATGAGATAGCACCTGAACACTTAGAAGTCATCACCAAAGACCCTATGAGTCTGTTAGACAGCATCAAACATGCAGGAGCCATCTTCTTAGGTGAGAATACACCTGAGCCTATAGGTGACTATGTAGCAGG
>Ga0256827_10003426_pt1 | contig 10037 bp, 6 predicted proteins | sample CV84metaG_FD_185977 | JGI IMG/M metagenome (GOLD analysis project Ga0256827, IMG submission 185977) | Hydrothermal vent microbial communities from East Pacific Rise, Pacific Ocean - CV84 | ecosystem: Environmental > Aquatic > Marine > Hydrothermal vents | place: Pacific Ocean: East Pacific Rise...
AATGATCTACCCACTTTGGAACCGGTACCTGGAATTAACTAGTTAAGTTTAGGTACCGGTTCCGTGGGGGAAATTAAAAGGTATTAAAACTAAAAGTATTTTTGATATAAGACAGTGTAGCTTTTTTTGCTGTAGAAAAAATATCTAGAAATTAAAAAGTTCTACCCAATTTGGAACCGGTACCTGGGATTAACTAGTTAGGTTTAGGTACCGGTTCCCGGGAGAGGGGAAGCTTGTAAAAATCTTGTAATTATATTTATTTGTATATAATAAAGGTATATAAATTAATTTTAATAAAATAATTATGAAAAAAGAAATAGAAGTTTTGGGTACTGATATTAGATTATCAAGTATAAATAAGGAAGATTATATTTGTTTAACTGATATTGCTAAATATAAAAATATCAATGATCCAAAAGATGTTGTGAAAAATTGGATGAGAAATCATAATACAGTTGAATATTTGGGATTATGGGAAAAATTGAACAATAAAACTTTCAATGGGGTCAGTTTTGACCCCATTGAAAGACAAGCTTGAAAAAATGCTTTTACTCTTTCACCAACAAAATGGATTAATACTGTATGAGCTATTTGAATGACTGTTAAAAGAGGTCAAAAATGATGAACTTATGCACATAAAGATATAGCATTTAAATTTGCAAGTTGGATATCAGTAGAATTTGAACTTTATATTATAAAAGAATTTCAAAGACTAAAGGAACAAGAATTTGAAAAATTAGATTGGACAGCAAAAAGATTTTTAACAAAAATAAATTATAAAATTCATACTGATTCAATAAAAGAAAACCTTATTCCTAAAAAATTAAGTTCAAAAGAAATATCATATATCTATGCAGATGAAGCAGATATTTTGAATAAAGCATTGTTTGGATTGACTGCTAAAAATTGGAGAGAACAAAACCCAAATAAAAAAGGTAATATCAGAGATTTCTGTAATGTAGAGCAATTAATAGTTTTAGCAAATTTGGAAAGTATAAATTCTGAACTTATAAAAATGTGATTAGAACAATCAAATAGATTGGAATTATTAAATAATACTGCTATTAACCAGATGAAATCATTAGAAAAGAATGATGAATTTAAAAAGATAGATTAAGTAGAAAAATAAAAAAAGTTCTACCCACTTTGGAACCGGTACCTGGAATTAACTAGTTAAGTTTAGGTACCGGTTCCGTGGGGGAAATTAAAAGGTATTAAAACTAAAAGTATTTTTGATATAAGACAGTGTAGCTTTTTTTGTTGTAGAAAAAATGTGTAGAAATTAAAAAGTTCTATCCAACTTTGGAACCGGTACCTTGAATTAACTAGTTAGGTTTAGGTACCGGTTCCCGTGGGGAATTAAAAGATACTGAAACTAAAAGTTTTTGTAAATGATTTATTGTAGCTTTTTTTTGTTGTAGAAAAATGTGTAGAAATTAAAAAGTTCTACCCAATTTGGAACCGGTTCCCGTGGGGGGAAAGCTTGTAAAAATCTTGTAAATATATTATTTTGTATATAATAATTTAGATAATAATAAAAAAAATTATATGAAAACAATTCTACTAACTGGAGCAACTTGATATATAGGTTCTCACTGAGCAGTTGCATTACTAGAAAAAAACTATGAAGTTATTATAGTTGATAATTTTTCTAATTCTAATGAAAATAGTTTAATTTTTATAGAAAAAATAACTTGAAAAAAACCAAAGTTTTATGAAGTAGATTTAAGGAATAAAGAAAAACTTGAACAAGTTTTTAAAGAAAATAAAATAGATTCTGTTATTCATTTTGCTTGAGCTAAAGCTGTTTGAGAGAGCTGTGATGAACCATTTTATTATTATGAAAATAATATAATTTGAAGTTTAAATTTATTTGAAATTATGGAAAAATATTATGTTAAAAATATAATATTTTCTAGTAGTGCCACTGTTTATGAGCCAACTTGAATTCCTCCTTTTACTGAAGAAGACTTAACTTGAAATACTACAAATCCATATTGAACTACAAAATTTATAATAGAAAATATACTTAGAGATTTATCTAATCATAAATTATTTAATGTAATAAATCTTAGATATTTTAATCCTGTATGAGCTCATAAATCTTGATTGATATGAGAAGATCCAAATAATATACCAAATAATTTATTACCTTTTATCTTAAAAGTAGCTACTTGAGAATTAGAGCAAGTTAAAGTCTTTTGAAATGATTATAATACAAAAGATTGAACTTGAGAAAGAGATTATATACATGTTATAGATTTAATAAAAGGGCATATTAAGGCATTAGAATTTATTCAAAAAAATGAAAAAGGATGAATGTATAAAATTTTTAATCTATGAACTTGAACTCCTACTTCAGTACTTGAAATAATAAATACAACAGAAAAAATTGTTTGAAAAAAATTGAATTATAAAATAGTAGATAGAAGGAAATGAGATTTAGATAGTAGTTTTTGTAATCCAAGGAAAGCAAAAGAAATACTTTTTTGGGAAGCAGGAATATCAATAGAAGAATCAATAAAAGATAGTTGGAATTTTATTCAAAATAAAAAAACAAATGAAACCAAACCAAAAACAACAAGAAGCAATTGATAAAATAGAAGGTCCAATGCTGATAATTGCTGGAGCTGGGAGTTGAAAAACTGCTACTTTGACAGCAAGAGTTCAAAATATGATTGAGAACAAGGGAATTAGTCCAAATAATATTTTGATGGTAACCTTTACAAATAAGGCTGCAAGTGAGATGAAGCAGAGGGTTGCAAAAACTCTTGGGGTAGAAGTTCCAAGAACTCTTTTTTCTGGGAGAAATTTTCCAACTATTGGGACTTTCCATAGTATTTGAATATATTTACTGAAAACACTTCTAAATCCAAAACATAATTTATATGAAGAAATTTCTGAGAGAATTGGTCTTAGGAAAGACTTTGTGATTTATGATGAGTCTGATAAAATGTCAGTTTTGAAATCAATTATAAAAAGTGAATTAAATCTAGATATTAAAGAATTTCCACCAAGACAAATTGCATTTTACATAAGTAATGCAAAAAATGCACTTATAACTGTAAAAGCTTATGAGAGGGAAATTGATAATTCTTTGAAACAAGTTGTTTGGGAAGTTTATACAAAATATGAACAAAAACTAAGTCAAAATAATGCAATGGATTTTGATGATATTTTAACTAAAACTTTGAGTCTTTTAAAAATCCCACAAATTCTTGAATATTATCAAGAAAAGTATAAATACTTGATGATTGATGAGTATCAAGATACAAATGCTCCTCAGTATGAAATAGTAAGACTTTTAGCTTCAAAATATAGAAATTTGGCAGTGGTTTGAGATGATTCTCAATGTTTAGTAGAATGAACAAAAGTTGAAACTGAAATTTGAAATAAAAAAATACAAGATTTAGTTGTTTGAGAAAAAATATTGTCTTATGATTGATCTAAAAATAAAAAGAAATTTTATGAAATAACAGATATTTATAAAAATGATTATAATTGAGAAATTATTGAAATAGAAACTGAAAATTGAAAAAAAATAAAATCAACTCCTGAACATGTTTTTTTTTCAAGTGTTGAAGAAAACTTCAAAGAATGATTTGATTATTGAGTCTATTTAATGTACAAATTTTGAGTTTGATACAGAATTTGATTTACAAGATTTAAATGATTAACTAAGTCAAAAAATAATATTTATTGACTTAGAAAAAGATTAAATTGAGAACAAGCTGATTTTGCTTGGATTCTAAAAACTAGTAATTCAAAACAAGAAGCAAAATATTTTGAACAACTTTTTAGTTTTCAGTTTTGAATTCCTCAAACAGTTTTTACTGCTGCTTGAAAGTTATCGGAATTAGACCAAAATGATATTGATAATATTTATAAAAAAATAGATACTGAAAAAAATGCTTTAGAATTATTAAATAATTTGTGATTAAGTAAAGATTATCCTCATGTAATAACTCAATGAAGTAATAGATTTAATAAATTAAGAGTAAATATAAATTTACTTATAATGTGATGAAATGAAAAAAATAGAAGATTTTGAATGTTTAGAGTAACAGTTCATACTTCTCATCAAGTTATTATTGATTTATTAAAATTACATTTTCCAAAATTATGTAGAAAATCAAAATTATGAATTAGAATTGATAAAGAATTATCTGATTATTCAAAAATATGGGAGTTGTCTCAAGAAATTCATAAAGTTTTATCTGAAAATAATATAAACACTTGTTTTATTCAAAAAATGAGCTATACAAATAAATCACTATTATTTTTAAATGCTTGAAATATTCATTCTTGATTTTGAATTTCTGTCTGGAATGAAGAAAAAAATATTTATGAAGTTGAAAAAGTGATTTCAGTAAATAGAAATATTCAAAAAACTAATGTTTATGATTTGAATATTTGAAGAACTCATAATTTTGTTGCAAATGGAATAGTTACACATAATTCAATTTATTCTTGGAGATGAGCTAATTTACAAAATATTTTGAATTTTAAAAAAGATTATACTGAAGCTGTTGTTATAAAACTTGAACAAAATTATAGATCTACAAAAAATGTTATTGCTTGAGCTAATTCAGTTATAAAAAATAATCATACATGAATGAAAAAAGAGCTTTGGACTGATAATACTGAGTGAGAAAAAATCACAATGATTGAAACTCCAGATGATAGACTTGAGGCAAAAGCTATTGTAAATATTATAAAGCAAAAGTCCTCACCCCAACCCTCTCCTGAAGGAGAGGGGGCTTATTCAGATAATTTAATATTATATAGAATAAATTCTCAATCAAGACAACTAGAAGAAGCTCTTATGATAGCAAATATTCCATATAGAGTTATTTGAGGGCTAAAATTTTATGATAGAAAAGAAATAAAAGATCTGCTTGCTTATTTGAGAGTTATTTTCAATAGTGATGATGTTGTTAGTATGAAGAGGATTATAAACACTCCAACTAGAAAAATAGGTGCAAAATCTATAGAGACTATGGATATATATATGTATAATTTCTGAATTTGATTTTTGGATTTATTTGAGAATATAGATGAAGTTGAAGAGTTAAAACCAGCAGCTAAAAAATCAATTTTAAATTTTTCTGAAATAATAAATATTTTAATAAAAAAGTCTGAAAATATAGAAGTTGCAGAACTAATAAAAGAAATAATTCATTTAACTAAGTATGTAGATTATATAACAGACTGACTTCCAGAAGAGGAAAAACAGGCAAAAAAAGATAATATTGATGAACTTATAAATTTAGCAACAGAGTATAATTGAATGTGAAATAGAGAAAGTTTAAGTCAATTTTTGGAAGAAGTAGCACTTCTTACAGATTTGGACAAAGAAGATAAAGAAAAACAAGATTATGTAACTCTTATGACAATCCATACTTCAAAATGACTTGAGCAAAAAAGAGTTTTTGTTTGCTGACTAGAAGATTGAATTTTCCCTAGTTTCAGATCAGTTAATGATACAAATGCACTTGAAGAAGAAAGAAGGCTTATGTATGTAGCAATGACTAGAGCTAAAGATGAATTATATTTAAGTAGAGCCAATGAAAGATTCCATTTTTGAGATTATGTTAGAAATCCAGAATCTAGATTTCTAAAAGAAATTGATGAAAGTCTTCTTCAGGATTATGATTTATCAGATCTTTTTCCTAAAAAAGATAACTTTTTTTGATCTAATAGTCTTAAATTTCATACAACTGAACTTAATAAAGATACTAAAATAGTTAGAAAAGTTGCTGACAATGATATCTCACAATTTGCCAGATGAGACAGAGTATCTCATCCCAAATTTGGGACTTGAATTATTACAGTACTAAATTGAGAAACTGCAGATATTGCATTTTCAGGTGTTTGAGTCAAAAAAATGAATATTAGAATTGCTCCAGTTAGAAAAATGTAAAAATCTTTTGAATATTATATTTTATATAATATACTATATTGAATATTATATTTTATATAATATACTATATTGAATATTATATTAATAATTATATTGAGTATGAAAATAGTTTCAACATCAAAGGTTCAAAAAAATATTTCTATATTATCAGATAGAAATAACATTTATACGTTTATAAATAACTGAGAACCAAAAACAATGCTTATTCCTTATTATGAAGGACTTCAAGAAGTAATTGAAAATTACATTGAGGATTTAGAAATGGTATCAAATAGAGAAAATATTATAGAAAAAGGAAATAAATCTTTGAATAGTGGTTTATCTGATTTAGTTATTTAATTATCTTTTATGTATAAATTTATATTTACAAAAACTTGAGAAAAAGATTTTAAAAAATTATCAAAATTAAATCAAGAAAGGATAATAAAAAAGTTAACAGAATTAAAAAATCAAGAAAATATTTTTCACTATCTAAAAGCTCTTTCAAATTTTGAACCATATACACATAGAATTAGAGTATGAAATATAAGAATTCTTCTTATGAAAAAAGATGAACATACATTTTATGTTCTTAATTTATGAAATAGGTGAGAAATTTATAAGTAAATATATCAAAAAAATGAATATCATGATTGCTCTAGTTAGAAAAGTGTAAAAAAAATATAAAGTCAATTAATTATTGACTTTATATTTTTTAAATTATAATATTTATGTGTATTTAGGAGTAGAATTAATAGTTCCAAAGATACATAAAATACAAAAAAAGGAGTCCACAATGTTTGGACTTTTAAGAAACGGGTACAAAAAAATAGGTGGTTTTTCTTTCTCACGAGAAAGACAAGCTGAGTTAAAAGATAGAAGAGAATATCTTCTTGGTGAATATGATTATTATGATTCTTGGAAAAAAACAAAGAAAAGAGTTATAAAAGTTGTTGATGGCTTTTCTGATATAAGAGAAATTTTGGCTTTTTATAAAATTAAGCCAGAAGATTGTGTTGCTATATTGGGACACAAAGGACAATATTCAGGTGACCTCAATGAAATTCCAAAATTACCAAAAAATCTTGCTGGTGTATTTTGTGTGCATGAAAAAAATAGAGAAGTAAGTTTTCCTGATGGAATAAGTGAAAATACAGTATTATATAATGTTTTTGTTTCAGTTAATAATAGTGATATCTATTATACTGAATATAATAAACTTTTTTCAACTATTCCAACAAAACAACAATTGATTAAAGTTTTATTTGGAAGAACACAAAAAAAACAAAATCATAATGTAGAAAACTTTTTACTTTCTCTTGATATAGTAAAACAAGATAGTTTATATTTCTATTTTGCTACAAAGGCTTCTAAAGAAGTTAGGGAATCTATTCTTAACTTTAAAGAAAAATATACTGCTTTGAAAGCTAATTCAATGAGAGATGGAAGATATTATCCAAGTGTTCCAGATTGTACTGAAGGTGGTAGTTTTGATTGGGGACAAGTAGAAAATGATGCAAAAAAAGGTATAGAAATAAAGTTTTTTCATGGATATTTAGTTTATGAAGAATTTGCGAAAAATAATCCTGAATTAAAATCCATTCTAGAGGCAGAGAAAAAAAGAATTGAGTTTATTTCTAAATTTCCAGATTTAGAAGATCAGCTTTTTTCAAATGCTTTTTCACAAAATTTTGGGAGATTATGTCTTTATGGTTATTCTTCTTTTGATAGAGCTTCTTATGGAAGTAATAGTGGTTTTGAAATTAGAGGTCTCAATGATAAAGATAGAGACAGCATTTGGTCTTCATTATTTGATGAACTGGAAACATTATATGAAGGTAAAAAACCTGAAAAATACTTTTATTCAGTAGACGAAGTAAAAAAAGCAAAAACAAAAAGAGAGAATGTAATATTTGCCAAAATTACTGATGAATTGATTTCTGGAAAATCATCAAATGATGATGATGTAATTTCTATAGTAAATCTTAATTCATCAAAAGGTATTGTTGATCAGATTGTAAGAGGTGCAACATTTAGTTTTGTTAAACTTCCTGTTGTTGATTCACAAAATCATCAAGTGAAAGGTTTGATGTATAAAGCAGCAATTGATTTGTTTAAAAGTGTAATGGATGAAGAACTTAAAAAAGATTTTGTTCAAAATACTGCTTTTGAAACAATCTAAATTTAAGTCCCACAAGGTAAAACTTGTAGGGGCTTTTAAATTTAGTAAAAAACTTTTTTAATAAAAAATTTAAATTATGTAGTTCCTCTTAGATTCTAGTAAAACAATCTTGTTTTTTTTATTTTTTAATTATAATATTTTATATTAAATTATTAAATAAAACTAAAAAATGCAATATAATTCTACAGAAATAAGACAAAAATTTTTAGATTTTTTTAAATCAAAAAATCATGCAATAATTCCTTCTGCTCCAGTTGTTCCAGAAAATGATCCAACAGTGCTTTTTAATACAGCAGGTATGCAACCTCTTGTTCCTTATTTATTGGGAGAAAAACATCCTTCAGGAACTAGATTAGCAGATTCTCAAAAATGTATTAGAACTGGTGATATTGAAGAAGTTGGTGATAATTCTCACTTAACATTTTTTGAAATGCTTTGAAATTGGTCTTTATGAGATTATTTTAAAAAAGAATCAATTAATTATTCTTGGGAATTTTTAACTTCAAAAGATTGGTTAGCTCTTGACCCTAGAAAAATAGCTGTAACAGTTTTTGAAGGTGATAAAGATGCACCAAGAGATGAAGAATCTGCTACTATTTGGGAAGAAGCAGGAATGCCAAAAAATAGAATTTCATATCTTGATAAAAATGAAAACTGGTGGGCAGCTTGAGATACAGGACCTTGTGGACCAGATTCAGAAATTTTTTACTGGGTTGGTGATTCTGAATTTCCACCAGTTGATTCAAATGTAGGAAATGATGAAGACAACTGGATGGAAATCTGGAATAATGTATTTATGGAATACAATAGACAAGCTGATTGAAGCTTAGAAAAATTACCAAATCAAAATGTTGATACTGGTATGTGACTTGAAAGAATAGTTGCAACTTTAAATGGTTTTAAAAATTTGTATGACACAGATGCTTTTGATTATGTTATTAAAAAAATTACTGAAACTATTTCAGCAGAATACAATGATGAAAATCTAAAATCTATCAGAATTATAGCTGACCATGCTAGAACTGCTACAATTATGATTTCTGACTGAGTTGTTCCAAGTAATGTTGACCAAGGTTATGTTCTTAGAAGATTAATGAGAATTGCTATTAGACAAGCTCATAAATTAGGATTTAGCTGATTATTTTTATCAGAAGTTTCAGCAGTTATAATTGAAAAATTAGGAATTGCTTATCCTCATATGATAGACAAAAAATCAGAAATTTTGGAAGAAATAGTTAGAGAAGAAAAACAATTTGTTGAAACTTTGGAAAAAGGTTTAAAAGAATTTGAAAAATTAGTTAGAGGTTTTGAAATAGCATTTGAAAGAAGTGGTAAAAAAATAGATACTATTGCTGGAAATAAAGCATTTAAACTTTATGATACTTTTGGTTTTCCACTTGAAATGACAGTAGAATTAGCAGAGGAAAAATGACTAAAAGTTGATACTGAAGGTTTTAAAGAAGCAGAAAAGAAACATCAAGAATTATCAAGAGCAGGTTCTGCTCAAAAATTTAAAGGTTGATTAGCTGATGACTGAGAAGAAACAACAGCTCTTCACTCTGCAACTCACTTAATGCTTGCAGGTTTAAATTCAGTTTTATGAGGATGAATTACTCAAAAAGGTTCAAATATAACTCCTGAAAGATTAAGATTTGATTTTAATTTTGATAGAAAAGTTGTAAGAGAAGAACTTGACCAAATTGAAGAATTTGTAAATAATGCAATTAATTCAAACTGTGAAGTTTTATTGGAAGAAATGGATAAACAAGTTGCAAAAGATTCAGGAGTAGAATGAAGTTTCTGGGAAAAATATCCAGACACAGTAAAAGTTTATACTTTTGCAGATAAATCAGGAAACACATTCTCAAAAGAACTTTGTGGATGACCTCATGTAGAAAACACAAAAACTATGGGAACTTTCAAAATCAAAAAAGAAGAAGCAAGTAGTAGAGG
>Ga0256827_10003427_pt1 | contig 10037 bp, 18 predicted proteins | sample CV84metaG_FD_185977 | JGI IMG/M metagenome (GOLD analysis project Ga0256827, IMG submission 185977) | Hydrothermal vent microbial communities from East Pacific Rise, Pacific Ocean - CV84 | ecosystem: Environmental > Aquatic > Marine > Hydrothermal vents | place: Pacific Ocean: East Pacific Rise...
GGACCCCTTAGCTCCATGTATAGTAGACAATTGTATGTTAGCATTTTCATCATACACTTCTTCTTTACCATTGAGCCCAAAGTTATTACATAAATCTTTAATAGATAGACTAGTCAAATCATAATCACCAGATATATCCAGTAAGAATTCTTTCATGTCATCAGGTACATCAAATGAACGAATCATATAATCAGGAAACACTTTAACTATATCAGACAGCTTAGCATTTTCTCCTAATTTATTGAATGCACTTTGAAGTTTAAACATTTGCATACAGCCACGTTTAATCTTTTTATTAGCATCAGCTAACTTACTAACCTTTTGATGAAACGTATCATCATCTGACACAACAGCAAACATATCTAATTGACCTGTTTTAGTTGTAGGACTAGTGTTACTATCAGTTAATGTTTTAATGAGCTCTACTGTGGTTGTACCTAATGCTTTTAAACCCTTAGCTACAATTTCCATATCATATATATCATAATCTTTTGCAGCGATTTTCATCATAGCAATGTAAACTCTAAACGCAGAGCGATCCATTAAACCCATCGAATCATTTACAGTATAAGATAAGTGTGCTTTCTTCAATTGATATTCTAATTGCATCTTGTTTGAACGGTCGCGATATAATATAAGAACATTTCTACTACGATTAATTCTACATAAACTAATTATATAATCAATTTCAGATAAAGCATGATCAGTTCTATATGAATGAATGATACCGTTCTTGTTATTATGTGCCCTAATATCTAATGCTTTGTGTGTCTTATTTTTTTCAATTAAAGTTCTAGCATGACTAACTATGTTAGTTGTAGATCTAAAATTTAAACCTAATGGTTTCTCAACACATTTAAATTTTCTCACAAAGTGATTAACATTTTCAGGTCTAGCACCCCTGAACTCATAGATTGATTGGTCAAGGTCACCGACGCCAATCATATGACAACCATATACTTTATATAATTGATTAAGCATTTCTAATTGACTAGGAGATGTATCTTGAAGTTCATCAACTAATACATGTGTAAATTTAAAGTGAGGTTTCTTTTCTTTAATGAATTCAATACCATTATATATAATATCATCAAAGTCATACATATTATATTTAGTTAACTCTAAATTATATTTGTTTGTATATTCACACGCACGCTGCGGGTAATCAGATTTAGTTGTACTAATCTCATCTTTAATTTTCTTAAACTCAGTCTTATCTTTTTTACAATCAAATGTTTTTTTGATAATCATATTTTGTTTATTAGTATCACATATATTAAATGATATACCATTCATACGCATTAATTTATAAGCAATAGAATGGAATGTACCACCAGCAATCTTTTCTGGGTCAGTAATTTTTGTCTTCTCAATAATATCATTAGCAGATTTATTAGTGAATGTAACAAGCAATACTTTATTCTTAGGACTAGCTTCAATAATATCCTTAGCAATTTGTGCTAAGGTTGTAGATTTTCCAGCACCAGCAGTAGCATTAATATATGTGTTCTGTTTTAATGAACTATCAATTGCTTCTTGTTGTTCTTTTGTAAATTTCATCAGTAAATCCTAAAACTTCGTTATTGTTTTTTAATCTATTACACATAATTTTTGATATGAATTTATTTTTATATGCTTTATCTAATTGTTCATTAGATAACATAGCATGCTTAGCGTTATTAAATTTAATATCATATAATAATTTTATAATTTGTTTTATAGAAGACGCAGTAAATGTATATCCACCACGATATTTATTAGATGATGATGTTAAAAATTCAACATCAGTACTAAATGTTTTTTTAGTTCGAAGAACTGTTTTACTATTAATAGTTTCATCTTTAAATAAATCAATCCAAGAGAATTTTTTAACATTAAAATTAATTCGTTCAATAACTAATTTATATATACGTTTATTAAATATAACATATATACCTCTATTACAATGGTATAAATATTTCAAATCAAGTATTTGTATAAACTTGTGATCATTAAATATAATATGATTTTCTAATTTAAGTTTATGTTTATATTTTATATATTCTTTTTCTAATCTAGCAATCTCTTCATCACGTTCGCGTTTCTGTTTAGCTAATTCTAATGATTTTTTATTTCTAATATTCATAATTAAAATAATCCATAATTTGAGTTTATCATAAGTTTATATTCCGCATATGTTAATTCGCCGCTATTAAATTTTTCAGATAAATCATATAAATAACTTTGTTTTTTATTATTATATTGTTTAACTGGTTTTTTATAATTAATTAACTCATCTGGTATTGTAATTATAGCTGTTAAATGTTGCGGTATAAAAACACATACAACCCACGCATCATATTTATCATACATTGAATTAGCTATACCATATGCCGTGCCATCTGAATTAGTAGACTTTATATATGATTTATCTTTTGGTATATGTTTAACTAACTTAACTAACATATCAAATTCTAATTTATAAAAATCTTTTATTTGTTTTAGCATTTTAGTTTTACGTAAGTTCATTAGTATGGCCTCATGTCATCTTGATGTTCAGCAGCAATTCTATTAAACTCACGAGTTGCTTCTTCTGTCATACGCCGTCTATCACTTTCAGACATATGTAATGCTTCAAATATATTTGGAGATATATTTGCTGCTTCATTTAGAGTCATTCCTGTATAATACGCTGAATTTAATGGTCTATCAATTGTTATTATATATTCAGTATTAGAAGTATCAATAAATGATTTAAATTTAAATTTAAAATCAACAGCGTATAATTTTTTTGAAATATTAATATCATGTATGTTACTATAATTATTTAAAAATACTGATGTTGATTTTATATTATCATTATAATTACCAGTTTTATTATTTATTAAATTATAACAATGACTATTTAATTTAGCAAGCGTATCTTTTATAATCTTTTTATTTTTTTCAAATCCACTATTTCGTAGTTGTAATTTTCGTATGTTCATTTTACTTTCCTCTATCACCAAAAATAATTAATTTTACTAAAAGGGAAACGCACCCATGAAACAGTTATTTATTTTTTTCTATGATTATGACTAAAATTGTTATCATGGAATGTTGTTGGTTTTTCTTTATATTGTTTATTTTTATGATATTTTTTACGAGCTTCAATTCTAGCTTTATGACGTTCAGCGTTTTTACGCGCTCTAACCTTAGCTCTTAAACTAAATTTAAAATCTTTTTCAGAGCCATACTCTTTAACAAATCTAATATTCATCGAATCCCCATACAAATGTTTCAACATAATTTTTATTATTATCAGTAATAGTAGTTTTATTATATGTTGTAATATTATAATCTAACAGTGCTTGTCTTGCTTCGTCAATTGCTTTTTGTTCTTTAATAGCTTTACGTTTTTGCTCAGCTAATAAATGCTGTAATCTAATATTCATAATATCCTAAAAGGTGAGAACCAAAAGTCCTCACCCCCAAAATTATTAATTTTACAATAAGGGGAACGCACCTATTCGTCAGCATCCACATCATATTGTTCTTCAAACTCAACAGGTGAAACAAATGCTTCAAACTTACTATCACAATGTTCACAAGTTAGTGAAATAACGACCCCGCCGTCTGAATCAAGTAGTTGCCCTCTATGGGCAACAATAGTTTTATTACATTTTAAACATCTCATATTAATCGTCCAATACTGTTAAGTCAACTTCATCATCTTCATCTGGCGCTATATCTTTATTTGCTATTTCTAAGAAAGTAGGTTCTAACAAAGTTTCAAGATAATCAACTGCTTCTTTTGGAAGTCGTCTTTTATCACCACCATTAATCATCTCATTTAATCCACGAGCTGAGTAATCAATCATTTCATCAGGTTTTTCAGGATTAGGATATTGTAATGTTTTACCATCATGTAATCCGAGATCCTTAGCAATAGCAATAATATTAAAGCGTTTTTCAAATTGACCTTTTACAAAGTACCCTTTAAGTTTCAAACCTTTATATCTATTAGCACCTTTGATTTTATCAATTTTATATGTTACAACATAACTATGAGGAGGAAGAGCAGCAACCGAATATGGCCATTGTGTTAATGACTCTGATTTATTCATTCTAACAATTAAATTACAATAGTGTTTAATTGCATTACCACCAGTCATACCATCAAATGGCATACCTCCACCAATTCCAGCAGTTCTAATTTGAGAAACAAGAACAATACTTAAACCAGTATTAAGAGATGTATACATTCTAAAGAATTGAGAATATAGACGAGGTATAAGAGCCATAGTATTATCAGATACAGATTTAGTATCTTTACCTTTATATAGTTCACCTTCTGGAGCTAATGCTTGTAATGTATCAATAACTAAGATATCAACAGGTACTTCACCAGTAGCACATCTATTACACATATCAAGCGATTGTTCTACTGTTTCAAATTCAGCAACTTGAAGTTGATCAAAGTTAACGCCGCGTTCTTCCCAGTAGTTTCTATCCATTGTTTTTTCTTGATTCATATATAAACCAAAAGCATCATATTCTTTTTGAGTATAAGCAATCATATCACGCATAGCAGTTGATTTACCAACGCCAGGTCCGCCATAAACAACGTTTACTAAACCTTTAAAATTTCCACCAGTTAAAATATCATAAGCGATATTACCAGTTTTAAATTGTTCAACGACACCAATATCTTCATTTTCAGATAAGATACCAATTTTAACATTTGGGTTATCTTCCAATTTATATTTTTTAATAAACTTTTTGTTAGCAGCTTTTATCTTACGCTTTTTTTCAGCAGCAGTAAGATCATTATTGCGCATAGACATTTTAATCCTCCAGTTTTAGTGTGGTCTGTAATTCAGCACCTTCACTTAGTAATTGTTCTTCTAACGCATCAACTAAGTTTACATACTTATTAGTTAATGCTTCTAATATAGGAATTGATCTAGTTCTCATAAGACGAACCATATCTTTCCTTGTAGCATTATTTAAATGTTTATCATTAAAAGTAGAAGCTTCAATTTCAAATCTACGAATCAATGACATACCTACAATATAGTTCATGACGTCTTTGAATATTGGACTTTCAGGTAAAGTAAGTAATAATTCACCATCATGTTCAGTTACAAATAAAGGCATTTTATTTTGTAATTCAGCAGCGTCTTTTAATCGAATCATATCTTTTCTAAGAATAGACATATTCTTTTTATCACTATATTTACATTGAGTAATAGTAGATAACCCGATTACGTCTTCTTCTGATTTACCGTTGCCAGAACCAGGTACAGTTCTACCTCTATCTAGCATTAGTAATTCAGTCATCATTTCTTCAAGATTTTCCCAACTCATAATGTATTCAATTTCAGATATTTCAATAATTTATATATTGATTTAGTATATTCATCATTAGGTTTTGACTTTAATATATCTTTAGTTTTAGCAATAATATTATTAACATTATCTCTATCACTTTCAGTCATAAATTCTATTTGCTTTTCACATACAAATAATCGTCCAGTTTCTAATGCATCTTCAAATGAACATGAATTTTCAATTTGTAAAACTTTAACTAATTGAATTAGTTGGCCGTCAATACCATTTACTACATGACCACTATTTATAATTATTGATTGTTCCATTATCTTCTCCAGTTATTATGTATTCTAAATCAGTATATAATTGTTCCAGTAAAACTAATACTTCATTTAATTTATTAGAATCAGCATCAGTCATACTAGCAATTAATAATTGAACTGAAGCTATTGATTGAATAGTTAATTCTTTTTTATCAATAAAATTATCATTAGTACTGTATTCGTCATAGTTAACAACTACAGCTTGATTATATACTGTTCTAGTAACTCGTATATTTTTAAATTTCATAGATACCTACTAAAAGTCTATATCACTAGATTTAATTTTCTTTTTAGTTTTATTTTTCTTTTTAACTTTAACATCAACAGCTTTAGCTACGTTGTCGTTATTTAATAGTGCTAATGAATCATCAGATTTAATTTTATCAATATCATTAAGTTTAAGATATTCAATATAACCAACATATAAAATACTATTTTTATCAATGTTTTTAGTTATTGCTTTTTGTGCTTTAACATAATGTCGTTTATCAGCTACACCTAGCATATACTCTATTTTAAAATTATTAGCAAGATCATCAGATGTATTTTCAAAATCTACATCAATAATATCTTTAATAATAAGCGCATCAGCAATCATATTAACAGCTGTGTTTTTAATAGTTTCTTTAAATATCTTATTTAATTTAACAGCAGTAAAACCTTTAGTTGCCATAATTGATTCAATATCATCAGTTATATCAATATTAGTTACATGTTCATTTGCTATATTTAATAATATAGGAGAATCAATTATATTCATTATATAACTTTTATATAATGCAGTTTGCTTCATATCTTTAAATTTCTTTACATCTTCTGTTGTAATAGCATACTGTTTATTTATCATTTTGTTTTCCTTTATTTTTCCAATTAGAATGAGCTGTTTCTTGTTCTTGTCTGTGTGTATGAAGCATCTTTTTATATTTAAGTGCTTCTTGATCTGTGAGTTCTGCAAAGAATATATTCATTACAATTAGTTTATTACCAGATAAATCTTCAAGAGCACTATCAGTGAAACTAAATGCTACCATAAAACCTTTAGATGTATCTCTATCAATTGTTACACTTGTTTCCTCACATTTACCATCAGCAGCTAACTGTAATAATTCATCTGCTGTATTGCATTCAAAGAATAATGTACTTCTTTGGCCTTCTACCTCTTTAGCCATTACCTGTAAATGTTTAGGTAGATTACCTCGAGTTGTTATTTCCTTCATTTATATCTCCTAATTTAATTGATATATTATTAAATAATTATAATAATGACTAGTATCTGTTTGAGTTTCATATTGTAAATTACTATTAGATGATGTTCGTTCTTGAATAATATATATTAATAATATACTTTCCATATTTAAAAATGTTTCAACATCAGATAATGTATAACATATTTTAGTTAATAGCGGTTTATCTATTTCTTGTAGTATTAATTTTTTAGGTTGTGCTCTTAAATTCATGATATACTACCATTTCGTTTATCAAAATTTAAAATAATTCTTTTATAGTATCTATTACCAACACGAAAATCTTTAAATACATCAATGTATTTTCTAGTAAGTAAAGTACCTGGTTCATTTACATTTCTAATCCATATAGAATTTTGGAATGGTTTATCACTTAATTGTTTATTCCATTCTTCAACTGTACTATAAGGTCTAGCATTATTTGGATTAACACGTAATTGTGAAGTGCATATCATGTTAATATTAAATTCTTTTAATAAAGAATATAATGCTTGAATTGTAGCTTTATTTAACATATCTCCAGTATCAATTATAATATAATCTATATTTACAATATTTCTATTTAATTCTGATAAGTAATTAAAAAAATCATCAATAGATGATTGTAATATAAATACATTTTCATGTACGTTAGGATAGTGTTTTTTAATATAAGCTCTATCTACTAAATGTCCAGTATCAAAATATAAGACATTATAATAATTAGATAAGAATTCAGTAAAGAATAAAGCTAATGATGAACTACCGCCACCAGCATTAGATGTAATAATAGTATTTTTATTAACTATATCCTTCATAAATGTTTTCATCACATATCCTTTAAAAAATAAAAATAAGGCCGTATGGTAGTTTGGTCTATTCGCCTTGCTAGGATCGCACCGCCACATTGGCATGGTAGCCACACATTTAAGCATTTACCTTATTTTTATATAAAATGATAGTTTTTAGAATACCCCCAGAACTATCAAAACTGTGTCGACCTACGATTCGAAACTGTGTAAAACTATCCTCGGATACCTGCCCAGATAGAACGTTAAAGTAAACACTCCGTCCAAGCTTCCAGTACTCTATTAATAGCAAGATAACCAGTTGTCTTCGATCCCCTCGCGAGCGGGGCTTGTTATTTAATTAAGCAAGCTCATTAAAAACTGGATCTGGAATACCAGTGATATATGCTTCAGCTGTTGCTTCCATTTTCTCAACAGTTCCAAGTGCCATCTCAATATCTTTAATGATATCGCAACCTTCACCGACAAAGCCCTGAGTTTCAAAACTCATTACACCTGAACCGTCTTTTTTAATCTTTACGACTACTGTTTCTTGACTCATAATAATTTCCTTTTTTATATATTTAATAGTATACTATATTTAAGGCTAGGGTAGCTCCCGAAAACATGCTCCACACATGCTGCCTTGTTTTATTGTGGATAAATAACTGTGGAGGTTATTATGTTTAAAATTTGTACTAATTGTAAAATATCAAAAGATATTTCAGAATTTAGAATACGAACAAATAGAAAAAATAGCACTCAACCACATTGTAAGCAATGTGAAAGAGAAAAATCTAAATTACGATATATTAATAAATCTAAAAATTATAAAGAACAAATTAAAATATATGATTTAAAAAATCAATTAAAAGAATGTTCTTATTGTAGAATAATAAAACCATTTTCAGAATTTAATTTTAAAAATGATTCTAAAACTAAATTATCATCACAATGTAAAAATTGTTATAATAATAATCGTAAACCTATTTTATATAAAACACAAGATATTAATTTTAAAATAAAATCATCTTTACGTTCTAGAATATTAATTGCATTAAAAGATAATATTAAATCTAAACATACATTAGAATTATTAGGATGTTCAATTGATGAATTTAAAATACATCTTCAACAAACAGCAATATCTAATGGATATAAAGATTTTAATATTAATAATTATTCAGGTAAAGAATATCATATTGACCATATTAAACCTTGTGTTTTATTTGATTTAAGTAAATCAGAAGAACAAGCAATATGTTTTCATTATTCTAATATGCAAATATTAACAGCTAAAGAGAATTTACAAAAATCAGACAAGATTTAGTTACTGTTTCTTGTGCCATCTTTAAATCCTTTTTCGTAAATTTTATTTATAGAATCAAATAAATTTATTTGATCAATTCTTATTAATACTAATAATAACATCATAACTAGGTCTAACAGCAACACAAATGCAAGTGTTACTGCTATTACTAGTATATTCATTATGTCCAACGCTCAAATGTAATTTCAACTTCTTCTGAAGTTTCATTAATATTTGTATTCATTTGAAAACCAAGTGCCATAAGGCGATCGTTTACTTCTTCTTTTTTAGCTTCAACTGTAAGGTTGTTAGTAAGAAGTTGTGAAGTTACACCACTTGCGAAATAGTAATCACCAGTACAAACATAAGTTCCATCTTCTTGTTTCTGAAGACCAATTTCTTTATTTGTTGTATTACCATTTGGTGTACTTGTAATAAGAATATCTACTTCACTTTTAGTAGACGCATAACGTCCACGAGTTGAAAGTGTCTTTCCTTCTTCTGCTACTTCAATTCCATAACCAAGTTTTTGAAGTGCTTTGATAATATACTGCTTGTTGTTCAATTTTGTTTTTACATCAGTCTTATGAGACATTTAATGCTCCTTGTTAATTATTAATCTAAATTAAAATTCATGTTTTTAAGGTTAATCTTTTTACTCTTTGTTTTACGCTTAGTCTTAGTATCTTTTTTTGCTTTCACAGTTGATACATTAACAGCGTTTTCTTGTGCCCATTTGCGCATTGATTTAATATGCTTATCACCAACTTTAACAATTGGTACAACTTCAGCAATACGTTCAGCTACATCTTTAGTTTTAATATCATAACGACTATTAATTTTAACTGATTTATCTTCTTGAAGAGCAGCAGCAAGATTATATTGAATTGCTTCTTTGATACTATGTTCAATTTCAGCACCAGTATAATCAAATGTTCCACCAGCATCATCTTTAAAGTTAATTTTAGCAAGTGCTTCTAAATCAAATTTAGATGCATCACGTCCACGTTTTTCAAGATGAATCTTAAAGATCTCAGCGCGTTCTTGTTCACTTGGAATATCAGAGAAAAAGATATTGTCAAATCGACCTTTTCTAAGAAGC
>Ga0256827_10003429_pt1 | contig 10033 bp, 4 predicted proteins | sample CV84metaG_FD_185977 | JGI IMG/M metagenome (GOLD analysis project Ga0256827, IMG submission 185977) | Hydrothermal vent microbial communities from East Pacific Rise, Pacific Ocean - CV84 | ecosystem: Environmental > Aquatic > Marine > Hydrothermal vents | place: Pacific Ocean: East Pacific Rise...
GATTTTAGATCCTTTTACGGGTAGTAGCACAACAGGAATTGCAGGAAATTTAGCAAATCGACGATTTTTAGGAATAGATAAAGAAAAAGAATTTTTAGAGATTAGTAAATGTCGAAAGATTGAAATTGAAAATAAAGAAACAGCAGAACTTTACAAGAAAAAAATAAGTGGATTTAATACAACAAAAGAATTATCTAATTTCTTATCAAAAGAACCTAAGCCAATAGAAAAAGTAGCCTTGGGATTTTGTAGAAAAAAAGATATTCCAAACTTAACAGAGACAAATAAGTTTTATTTTCACGCAATCGAAAAGAATAATTTTGTTCAAGATTTTCCAACCGATATTTTAGACGCAAAGATTTTATATTTATATCAAGGAGGGCGAGGTAAACCATTGTTTTTTATTGGTCATTTTGGGAAAATTAAAACGGTAAAACTAAAACACAAACTGAAAATAAAAGGAAAAGAAAATTCAAGAACAGAATATTATTACGAGATTGAACTTGAAAGTAACTTTGAATACAACAATTTGTTTAAGAATAAATTAGAACCTAAAATCTTATTTAAGAAAGAAGATAAAATAAATAAAGAATTATTGAATAAATATTTACCTGCAATAACTACATTAGATAAAATAGAATTAAATTTAAAGAAATGAACCCAACAGATATACATATTTGCAATTCACACAAGCCAACGCTTCAACCCAAAATTACAAAAAAGTATATCTTGCTAACACACCGTAGAAATGACATTTACAGCAAATAAACAGGCTGAGAACTAGTGTCTAATACGTGTGTAGGTAATGGCGAGTACGTAAAAAAATAAAATGATAAAAATTAACAGTTGTGATAAATGTGAAATATAGTGCCTAAATAAAATAATCTAATGCAACAAAATTAAATTTTTAAATTTGTTGTATTATGACAAAAAATAATTACGAAAAGCACCTTAAGAAATCTTAAAATCAAAAGTATAGATACTTTAATAAAATACACCTGTCTATTAACCACTTTTTACTTGTGTAATCAATAATTAGTCTTTATATTTGTAGTCTTAATGAGTTTTAGTTGTTGTTTTTATGTTTTGGTTAAGGTCACCTCCCGGTGGCCTTAATTTTTATATATCTTTATACTCAAACCACATAGCTTTTCGGGAATTTATGCAGATTTATTTTTGTTTGAGGATTTTTTAATTTTTAAAAATCAAGACTAAGAGACAGATAAAAAACAGATGGTTGAATAATTTGGTCTTTTATGCCCCAAGCCCAATCGGCACGAATAAAATATCCTAATAGTCTAGCTCTAAATCCAAATCCATAACCATAAACAAGAGGGTCTTTATCTTTTTCTATAATAAGTACTACCGGCGGCCCAACTTGGTCGTGAGGAACAATATCTATATTGTATCTATTATATTTAGAATATGGTGATAAACCTGTCCATGCTGTACCTGCATCAAAAAAACCAATTATTTGAAAACTATTTAGAAAATCGGAATTAACAGGGCGGTTGGCAAGGTATCTTATTAAAGGCCAACGCAATTCGTTGTTAAGCACCAAAAAATTACTACCATTTCTGATGTTCTGACTAAAACCACGCATGTTTGTTGCAATGGTTTGAAAAGCCCAGTTTTGAGTATAATCTATTTGATTAGATGGATCAAAAGTAGGTGTTTTAGATGATAAATTCATCCAATTATCTACACCACCCATATAGTACATAAGTTTAGATTGCCCGAAAGAAGAACTTGCTGCAAAACGTGTTGCAAAAATTAATGTACGATGTATTTTTTCGTAATGACGTAAATCTATACCTACAACAAACATATCTGTTTTTGCTTGGTCAACTTGCTTGTATGCTTCAAAAAAGATTTTTGCTTTGTTTCCTGTGTGCAGATTAACGCCTAAATCTCTGGAATTATCAAAAATATATTCTAATTTAATATTTACCCAGTTTTTATACATATCTTTCATTAATAAACTTCTTGAATCGGTAGCAAGCACAGCTGTTTTATCGCTTCTACCACCCAATGTAAGTCGTACTGCCGAAACCTGACTAAAAGGATATTTGGTAATGTAGTTTAAATTATGAGATTGTGTTTTTGTAAAATATTTGCCATAATAATCGTTAAAAACTCTACGATGAAAAATCATTTGTTTGTCAATTCTTTTTTTAAGATTTTCGATACTTACTAACCATTCGTTGCTATCAAAATTACCTGCAAAACGAAATGCTCCGGTTACTTTGTAATCTTCAAAAAGATCCATTGCTCCTAGTTTAAAAAATATGTTAAATCCGGGATTATAGAAATACCCATAGCCTGTAAATGCTTGATATGAGTTGTTTAAGAAGCTAAAATCTATTTGGGTAACCATATCGTTAATATAAAAATTTGTGAAATATAAACGAGGTGTTACGGTGTTGATATGCTCATTTTTAACTTCTGCCTCTTTTTCTTCGGTTTCAATATCTTCTTTAGATTTTAGTTTTCCTCTTAGTTTTGCTTGCTCCACACTAATATCAAACTTATAATTATTGATATCTATATTTAAAGTATCGGTTTTAATTTTTGGTGGTAGTGTATCGTTTTGCAATATATTTAGTAAAGAATCTTGTTTTATTTGTTCTGCAATGGCAATAGAATCGTTATATTCTTTTAGTCTAATTTTATTTTTGATATAATATGTTGGTTTTAATTCTTGGTTATTGAAATTAAAATTGTCGATATTAGATTTATAAAGATTGTATTTGTCTTTGTTAAATATAATTTCTCCTACATCATTTGTTTTATGGTTAAAATCGTGTGATAAAATACTTCGTTTATAGTTTGTAATTGGCGATGATATTGAATTATATTTGTAATGTGTGCTAGTATCAATAAAAGCAATAGAGGAATCGAATTTGGCTAAATATTTATTGTTAATTCCGTTTTTATCGTTAAGAAAAATATATTTATGGTTTGATATTTCGTGAGCTTGTGTTTCGTTTTCGTTTTTGGTAAAAGTTATTTGTGTTAAAGAATATTTTTTTTGTTTCACATCAATAATATTCAACTGAAAAATATCGTAATTTTCTTGTATTAAAGTATCTTCATTAATTAATTCTTCGTTTTTTCTGTTAGAACTAAAAACAATGGCATTGTCATTTTTTGTAAAACTTGGGTGCATATCTTCGGCACGGTCGTTTGTTAATTGTTTTGCTCCATTTGCTGCTAAACTATAAAGATAAAGGTCTGTTTGTCCTTGTTTTACAGCCGAAAAAACTATTTTTTCTCCATTGTTAGAGATAGAGTAATCAAGAATTTTATCGTATCCAAAAAGTCGTCGTTTATCTATTTTTTTACTTTCGATATTGTACATATAAAACCAAATGCCACCTTTTTCTTCTATAATGTATGTTATAAATTCTCCGCTAGAGTGCCATTCTATAAGAGGGTAAGAATAATCGGTAATTTGCACTAATTTATGTTCTTTTTTTAGTATTTTTTTTGTTTTTCCTGTTTCTGTATTAAAAATCCTAATTCTATACTGTCCTTCTTGATTGCTTGTGTAGGCGTAGTATTTTCCATCAGGACTAATCTCAATTTGGTCGAAAACCCTTGGTTTTTTAGTTTTCTTTTTTATTTCGTTTTCAGCCAATGTTTCTGTTCTGCCACTTTCATCTGTTGCATAAATATCTTCGTAATAGTTTAGCCAATCATAAGATAAGTATTTTAAATTTGTTCCTAAAACAAACATAAAACCGCTATCCATATTTTTGCTTATTTTGGCAAGATAAATAATATTAGGAATTACTTTAATACCATATCTATTTACAATATAATTCCATATCGAATGTCCTGCATAAACAGCATCTTCGCCACTTAATCTGTTAAATTTTTCGTAATCTCCGGTAAGAATTCCGTCTTTTACTTTATTGTCTATTTCAACACTCCATGGCTCCGATAAATAAGATACTAAACCTTTTATATACCATTCTGGAAAAGTTATAAGTGTAGAGTTAGCCATTCTAGCAGTAAAACTTGTACCAAAAATCATTTCGTTAAGAAAAATTTCGGCAATAGCTGCAGTAATTTGTTTTTCTAAGTGTTTTTTGTCGCCTTCGTAATATAAAAATGCTTTGTTGTTAGAAATTTTTGTAACCCCGCCAATATTATATTGATTTACACCAGAAACTAAACCAATATTACTTTGTCTAAAATCAGATAAGTTATTGTAAATTATAAATATAACACGCCTTTGCAGAGCAAATTCAAACATTGTTTCAAATTCTTTTATTTTATTTTCGGCATATTTTGCAGTGTAATCGGCAAGTTCTTTACCATTATGATAATAATATGTGTCGAATTTTTTGTATCGTAAATATTGCCACATAAAACTATCGTATTGAACTCTGTTTTTGCCAAAATCGGTTTGCAAACCATTGTAAAACTGTGCAAAAACAGAATTAGATAGTAAAACTATAAGTAATATATATATAACTTTTTTCAAGAAATAAATAGTATTTTTAATATTGTAAAAATATAATTAATTATATGATTTAAAAAACAAGATTGATAAATTTAATTGATAAAGTTAAATTGTTTTGTTCAAAATATTTATCTTTAAAAGCAAATATGAACGATAAATTAAAAAAACAATTATATCCTATTGTTAAGATAATCATATCTTTAATAGCTTATGTTTATATCTATTTTAAGTTAAAATCTTTCGATTTTAGTTTTAATTACGATAGCTCTAGGCTTTATTTACTTGTGTTTGCTTTTTTGTTGTTATTCGATAATTGGGGCATGGAAGCAATTAAATGGCAATTTCTTTTAAAAAAATATGAAAAAATTACTTTGTTTAAAGCGTATAAATCTGTTTTTTCGGGTGTTACATCTTCTGTTTTTACACCCAATAGAGTAGGGGAGTTTGTTGGGCGAATTTTTTATGTTTCAGATACAAATAAAGCAAAAGCTGTGCTTTCTACAATTGTTGGTAGTTATAGTCAAGTGCTTATTACCTTGCTGCTTGGAATAATTGCTTTTTTTATTTCTAAACCAATTGTGATTTCTAAAATTCAAATTAATACCATAGAAATAAATATATTATTTATTGTTTTAACCCTTATTTTACTTATACTTTTTTTTAATGTTTTTTTATTATCGAGTTTAACCACCAAACTAAATATTTCAAACAAATTTAAAAAAACTTTTAATTCGTTAAAACTATACTCATCGGTAGATTTGGCAAAGATTTTAAGTTTTAGTTTTATCAGATATTTGATTTTTGCTTTGCAGTTTGTGTTGGTGGTTTTGTTTTTCGATATTGATATAAAATTTATTGATATACTACTGGGTTTAGCACAGTTTTATCTTGTTTTGTTAATAATTCCGACAATATCTATTGCCGAACCAGGAATAAGAGGTATTGTTGCTATGGCAGTTTTTAGTCAATATACAAATAATGTAGAAGCTATTATAATTTCTATTAGTGTGCTTTGGGTTATAAATATTGTTATACCTGCCTTATTAGGTTCTGTTGTTATGTTCTTTAGTAAAAATGATATTTAAAAATAGTTTATAGTGTATAGTTAATAGTGTATAGTTAATAGTGTATAGTTAATAGTGTATAGTTAATAGTGTATAGTTAATAGTGTATAGTTAATAGTTTATGGTTTATAATTTGAAACAATTTATAAGGAATAAGCAAAGCTGAGTTTAAAAGCAAAATTATCTATATTTTTATCTAAAGCATAAGGTCCGTAGCGATAGAACACTCCCACACCTAAGCTTGTGTATTGTAGTTTTAGTATATTGTTTATTAACAAACCACTTTCGTAATAAGCTTTTTCCATAGTGTTAAACTGTATATTATTGTGCGATTTTTTATGCTCTAAATTACCAAGCCCAATGTTGGTTATTACTACCAATTGGGGTTGAAACCATTTTGTTTTAAATAATAAACTTTTAAAATTATGGCGAAAAAATAAATATGCAAATTTGCTTGATAAAAATTCATTCATACGCATTGTTCCAAATGTGTTTTGTGCTTCAATGGTAAACGGATAGTAACTTCCATAACCGTTATACAAATAAATATATGGTATGTCATCGGCAGTGTAGCCAGCTTTTACAGATAATGATGTTATACCAAAATTACGAATTGTAAAAGATTTGGTAATCATTGCTTCGTATTTTGTATAAACTAAATCGCTGTTAAAGGCACTCGACCCAAATGTAATATTTGCATATATAATAGGGTATTTTGTTCCTAAAGATATTAAGCCATACTCCGATTTTGCAAATTTTTCTTTATAAGCATATTTCAGTTTAAGACCTGCCTTTGCGTGATAAAAATAAGTTTTAATTCCTTCTAATTCAACATTGTTAGTTGTGCTTATCGGAAAAGTGAAATAGTAATTGTTTGTTATTTCATCTAAAGAATATTCGGCAAAAACTTTGGCTTTTAAGTAACGAAAAGCACGAAAATGCAATTCTGCATTAGCAGCTTCGGTACGATACATATCTTTTATTAACAGTTTTCTGAAATCTTCTGATGATGATGAGTTAAATATACTGTATTTTTTGCCATAGAAATTGTAGCCGCCACTTTCGGCTACATCATTATAATAATGCAGTTTTAAATCTATTTGATTATCTTTATTGATATGAAAATCTATATTTCCTCCGTATTTTATAAAGTAATCTCTAAATCCGTATCGGAGATATCCGCCAAGCAAAAACAATTTAGATACTTTTCTGCTTGTTGTTAAACCTAAACCTGCCTGAAATCCCTCAAACTCGTTGTAGTCTAATAGTTTCGATAGGTTTATGTTTATATATCCGACAGGAAAATATCCTTGAAACAATGCAGAGTATGTTTCCAGTTTTTTATCGAAATGCAGGCTGTCGCCAATACTATCAATAACTGCATAGGTTTTTAATTCTTGTTTTGTTAGCGTATCTTGTCGATAATAATTCCAAAACTCTTCATCTCTCTTTGCTGCATCATCATCAATATCGAAAGCTATATGATTAAATTCCTTGTTCTTAACTTCTGGATTTAGTTCTATATCTCTAATATAAGTTTTACCAATTCCAACAATAGCGAAACTAAGCGTATCAATACTTGCATTTATATTTTTAAATTTTAAATCGGTATTTAATTGCGTAGGAAACCATTGTTTTTCATCTACTTTCTTGTAGTTCTGCTGAATTTTAACATATACAGATGCATCTTCATCGTAAGGTGTTGCCTTAACACTTTGTATTGCATATCCGTTTGTGTTTATATGGATTATCCCTTTTAATCCATCAAAATTTTTACCCTTTCTTGGACGAAATGAAATTACAAACACAGTGTCTTTACTGGTATATATTGTATCGGCAATTAAAAAGAAATATCGTGATGTACTACCCTTGCTTATCGGGCTAAGATAATTTTTATCCATTATTTTAATGTAATCGTCGTAAAAAGTAAGCGATTGCATTTGTGTTGCCAAAAGTGTAAAAGTAGGGTTCTTTAATCCTGATACTCGCGAAGCTATAACTTTTTCGGTGCTTTTATCGGGGTTTTTAAACTTACGTTTACTAACAGCTTCCATCATAAATAAATGCTGCTTTTCTTTAAATTCTTGTGCTTTTAGCAATGTTGAATCTCTCAGCGATAAAATTTCTTTTGTTGTATCAAGTGAGTTTATTGTATCATTACCATCAATAATACCAAACTCAAAAGTAAAAATTAATTTGTTGTAAGTTGTATATTCAAACGCATCTAAACTCTCTGGGCGATTTTGTTTTTTATTTTCAACGGCTTTTTTAATTATTCGGTGAGCAGGATTTACTCCCGGAAAAATTACTACTTCATCAATATTATACGCAGTAGGAACTAATTTAATTATTATCCTTAGCTTATCTTTTTGCTTGTTTACATCAACAATTTGTGATTTATATCCTAAATAAGAAATTTCGAGCGTTTCTACTTTGTTATTTTTAATTAAAAATTTACCATCGATACCTGTTGTTGTGCCTTGCATATTTCCATAAACAACATTCACAAAAGCTAATGCTTCGCCTGTGTTTGCATCTTTTACAGTTCCGCTAATTTGTGCAAAACTACTTATTGAGAAAAAAAACAAAAATATGCTTAGTATTTTGGTTTGTAACATTTAATTATAAAAATTAGTTTGCTTTGAGACGTGTTTGTTTTTGATTTGTTACAATGCTTTGGTAGTTTAGTAGTCGGCAGTCAGCAGTAGGCAGTTGGGCAGTTTGGTAGTAGGCAGTTGGCAGTCAGCAGTAGGCAGTTTGGCAGTAAGCAGTCAACAGTAGGCAGTTGGCAGTAGGCAGTGGGCAGTTTAACAGTAGGCAGTAGGCAGTAGGCAGTCAGCAGTTTAGCAGTAGGCAGTTGGCAGTTTAGCAGTTGGCAGTTTAGCAGTAGGCAGTCGGCAGTCAGCAGTTGGCAGTAAGCAGTCAACAGTTGGGCAGTTTAGCAGTTTGGCAGTTGGTAGAGAGAAGTGGGAGAGAGTGAAGAATGAAACAAAAAAATGTTTATGCGTAGCAATTCCCCTTTAAAAGGGGGCTAGGGGGATTATTATTTAAATAAATAAAATAATCAACCTTAGAATAATTGGTAAACATCATTGTTCATAAACAAAAAAATTACTAAATTTGAAAATATGAAAAAATATATTATTCTGTTTATAGTTTTATTACCCTTTGCTTCTTTTTCTCAAAAAACAGAACCAAATTTTGTTTATATTACAAACTATAATATAAACAACTGTCCATCATCAGGAGGAGGCAATAAATCATCAGGTTTAAAATCGGCAAACAATTTTGATATAAAAAATATAGAAAAAGCAGTAGAAGAGCTTGATGCCGAAATAACAAACAATCAAGATTTGTTAAAACAATTGGTTGATAACGGCAACACCGATATATTGCTAAGCCAAACAGAAACGGCAAACAATAATAATTTTGCACAAGTAAGCGAAAAAATAGAGCATACTAAGGGTTATATATCCGACAAGGTAGCCAGCGAATATTTAAACGCCGAGGGCAACGAATTTATAAAAACTCAAAGTTTAATAAATATATCGCCACTACCAAGCCAAGCAAAAACAAAGCTCGAAAAAACCGATATTAACCCAACGCTTAAATATATAATAGAGCAGTATCAAGAAGGAGTGAATATACGCGAGCAAAAAGAAATGATGATTGCCGGCAAAATTCATAAACGCCAAATGCTTATACGCGATGCTATAAGAGAAACACTAAACGACAGTGTAGCCGAAACCGACGAGCTTATAAAATTTTTAGAAACTCGACCAGAAATAAACAATCGTTATACTTTAACAGGATTGCTTATAGCAAATGGCAAATATAGCGAGGCCGAAGCAGAATTAAACAATTTAGAAATGCTAAAAACAGATTTTTACGAAGAAAAGCAAGAAGAAATAGAAACATTTATTAACTTGCAAAAAATTGTAATAAAACTGATGCAAAGCGAAGATACAATGTTTAATACAATAGTTTCGGAAAATATAGACTTTTTAAACAATTTGGCAGCCGACAGTAATTGTGTATTGCAATCAACCGCTTGGGGAATGCTGGCACAAGCCGATAAAGGCGAATTTTTAGAACTAACAAGATTACCCGAAATATCGACAAAAAAACGTGGCGAAGTAAAACCTGTTAGTGTATTATACGACAAAAGCCAGCACAACGGAATAGAACCACTTATCAATATTTATCCTAACCCTGCCGACGACCATATTACGGTTGAGTATGCAATGTTAGACAAAGGTGATAATGTTAGCGTAAGTATTTACGATATGCAAGGTAAATTAATAAAAACAGTAAAATCGGATAATCAAATTGATGTATTAAATATTAATATATCCGACTTGCAGAGAGGAACATATAATGTTAAATTTGTTTCGGCAATGCAAGGACACTACACTGTTAAAATTACTAAGAAATAATAACTTATAAAAAGCTTCAAGATTATCTTGAAGCTTTTTTTAAAATAAAAAAATATGAAATG
>Ga0256827_10003430_pt1 | contig 10031 bp, 12 predicted proteins | sample CV84metaG_FD_185977 | JGI IMG/M metagenome (GOLD analysis project Ga0256827, IMG submission 185977) | Hydrothermal vent microbial communities from East Pacific Rise, Pacific Ocean - CV84 | ecosystem: Environmental > Aquatic > Marine > Hydrothermal vents | place: Pacific Ocean: East Pacific Rise...
GTCTGCATTTAAAGTGTAAGCATCTAAATCATAAAAAAAAGAACCTAAAAAAGAAAATAAGAAAACTGAAATTAAAATAGATATACTAAAAAGTGGTATATTTTTCACTAAAATTTTACTTACTGTTTGATACCAAGAAGTGTATTCATCATTTGGTCAATTGTAGTTATAACTTTAGCAGCAGCTCCATAAGCTGTTTGATATCTAATTAAGTTAGTCATCTCTTCATCTATACTAACTTTTGAAGTTGAAGTGTATTCCATCTCTACTGCATTAAATTGAGCATTAATCGTTTCAGTTCGTATAATAGAAGCATTTGTATTTGTTCCAACTCCTGTTGCTATAACATCAAACATACCATAAGTTGTTTCATTATAACTAATATTTCCAACATTAAAATCATATTTTTCAAACTGTTGTTGAACCATATTTAAAGCTACATCATTATCACCATCTTGCGTTGTTTTACCAGCAGATATAACAGATGGATTTTCTTTAATAGCATAATTTAATCGAATATTACTAGCATTATCACCATCAAAAAATCTACCAAATCCAAGTCCACCAGCAAAATTTGTCCCAGAATCATATGACTTATCTGTCAAATTATCTTCTATAGCGAAAGTATAGCCATCAGCTTCTTTTTGTGGATCTAGTGAAAAAACAGCATTTATACCTGTTCGTTGAAAATCAAGATTTATGTAATCATCTATATCATTATTAGCATTTCCATCATCATTATCATCTTTTTGAGCTTCAATTTGATCTTTTATAGAATTATTAGTGCTAGATTTAGTTAATGAAGTTGCAGAGTCTATCTTTATCTCTCTTGTAGCTACTTTATTTCCATCTATATCATAAACTACTAAATTAAATGAACCTGTTTTAATATTATTTTTAGAATTTACTAAAGGTGTGTCAGGATGAAAGTCCAATATATTTGATTCTTTTTTTATAGATGCTGATTCTGCATAAAGATTATTTGTAGCATGAATAAGACCTTTTGCAAAAGAGTCCATCTGAGCAACTACATCTTGTAAAATTCCATCTCTTGGTACACCACTAGTTCTATCTATTGAGTGACCTCGTAGATCTAACATAGCTCCTATTCTACCACCAGTTATCTCTTCTGCCATTGGCATTCTCGTACCATCTTGTCTTTCATAAGAGATTTCATAGAAACCTTTTGGATTGTCATCTTTTTCTATATGTAAAGGATGATATGTTCCACCATCAACTATATTATAACCATTTACCTGAATTGTATAACTACCAGTTCTTAGATTAGAATCACTATTAATTTGAATATTTGATGTCATCTGATCAGTAGTTCTTTCCGCACCTATTAATCTTGATAAATCTTTTTCTAATACATTTCTTTTATCTCTTAAATCATTCGCATTATACATATCACCAGATTCAACTGAATCTATATACTTATTTAATTCAGCTAATTCTTTTGCTTTTTTATTTACCTCATCTATATTCACAGCCATCTGATCATTTACTTGAGTCTGTAAATCTAAAATTTGAGTTTGAGTATGATTTATATGTTTTGATAAACTCTCAGTTTGTTTTGCAAGTGCTGTTTTTATAGAATTATTATCTGGATTGTCTGCAAGTGATTGCCACATATTATAATATTCACTTAAATCTGTTTTAATCCCAACTTGATCAACTTCTGGATAAAATGTAGAAAGTGTTTCTAATGTTTTTTTTTCATATTCACCATATTCTTTATCAGCAGAGATATCTACATATCTATCAAATACAAAATTATCAAAAACCCTTTTTACCTCTTGAACTTGTACACCATTACCAACTTGACCAGGAGCAATAGACAAAGGAGTAGATGCAGTTGACATAACTCTTTGTCTTGTATATCCCTCTGTCTCAGCATTAGATATGTTATGACCTGTTGTATCAATAGCAACTTGAGCATTGCTTAATCCAGAATAACCTGTATATAAAGAATTAAAAATAGAAGACATACTAGATCCTTTACACTCTCACTTCTAAAACAGCTGGATTTTTAGAAGCTCTTTTTTCATAACCATCCATCTCGGTTGGAACTAATCGTTCTAAGAAAGTATTATATAAACTACTTACTGCTAAAACTAATTTTGCATAACTTTTATTTATTTTTCTCAAATTATTCAGTTCTATTTTTAATTGTTCTAAAGACTGATGCTGTTGAGAATCTAACAACTCGGATAAGTCTGCATCTGGATTTGCAGTCATTAATGATGAAATTTCATGATCAATCATAGCTTTTTTTTGTTCAAAGCTTTTAATTTTATCTTCTTTTATTGAAAGTCTATCAAATTGTGGATTATTATTCGCCTCTTTTATATCTGTGATGTCTGCCTCTGTAATTTTCACTAAATCTCTTAAATCTGACAATGCAGCTTCTAAATGATGACTTAACATAATAAATCCTTAAATATTTAATCTATCCTTACAATAATTCGTCAGCAATTTTTTGTGACAAAGATTGTAAATCAATTCGATACTCGCCTGAGTTGATAGCCTCTTTTAACTGTTCAACTTTACTTGTATCACCCTGTTTGGTAATATTCATACTAGCCCTACTTTTAACATCTTTAGAATCTGTCAAATTGCTAGAATAAGTATTACGAATCATTGCATTATTTGTCTGAGTAATCATAACTTATCCTTTTACAACTACATCGACAATTTTGCTAAAACATTAACTTTCTCTTGATAAATAATCATATAACATCTGAGAAAAACCAAACCCTCCAGAACTTTGTTTTGCCAGCTCATCCCGATACATTGATTTGTATATTTTCGTACCTGGATCATTTTGTTCTGTAAAAAGATTTTTCTCATTTTTAGATGCTTCGTCCATCATCATTTTAATAAATACAGCCTCGAAAGCATCCGTTTGTTTTCTTAACTCTTCATTTTCAGCTGTTTTATCTATCTTAGGGATAATATTTTGTTGTGAAATAGCTCTCGTATTCATTGCATCCATGCCCAAATAACTCATTATATAACCTTTAATTCTGCTGAGATACTACCAGCACTTTTCATAGCTTCGAGTATCGAAATAATATCTTTAGGAGTAGCTCCCAACTTTTGTAAAGAACGAACTAAGTTTGCTACTGTAGTTGTCCCTTTTTTCGTATAAATTTCATTTTCATTTAGACCAATAACTAATTCACTATCTATAACAACAGCACCATCAGGCTCTGATGGTGTTTCTTGTTCTTTGATTTTTATAGTTATATCACCATGTGTAATGATAACTGGTCTTATCTCTATACCTATACCAGCAATGATAGTTCCAGTTCTTTCATTTATGATAATTTTGTTTGAATTTTGATAGTTCATATCTATATCTTGCACTTGTGCTAAGAACTCTATCATTGAATTATTTTCAGGACATTTTAGTCTTACAGTCTTCGGATCAATCGCTACTGCAATTTGAGTGTTATAAAAATTATTTATAGCTCTTTGTACAGATACCGAATTTTTGAAATTTGCATCTTTTAAAGATAAGGTAGCAAATTTTTTATTATATAAATCAATATTTATTTCACGCTCAACTAAACCACCATCATAAACCATTCCAGAAGTTGGATGAGATACACTACTAGCACCCTTTACATTACGACCACCAATAGTAACTGAACCTTGAGCTAATGCATAAATCTTACCATCAACCCCTTTTAAAGGGGTCATCAAAAGTATCCCACCTTCAAGAGATTTAGCATCTCCTATAGATGAAACAACTATATCAAACTTATCTCCCTGACGAGCAAATGGTTTAAGTTTAGCAGTCACAACAACAGCTGCAACATTTTTTGATTTTATATCTATGGGATTCATATCTATATTCATAGATTTAAGCATATTTGAGATAGATTGTAAAGTAAACTTAGAAGTAGTACCATCACCAGTCTTTTTAAGACCAACAACAAGAGAATAACCAATCATCTGATTATCTCTTACACCAACAACACTTGAAATATCGTTAATTTTTGTTGCGTATATGCTTGTGATAGTAAGTAAAATTAATAATATTTTTTTCATTGCTAAATTCCTAATAAAATTGTTTTAGCAATATCTGTTCCAAAATAAAACTAATTAAGAATTTTTGATTTGGCTAAGGCTTTTTCAATTTCTTGAGTAGATATATTTCCACTAAGTTCAAGAGAAACATCTCCATCTACACCATCAACTTTCATATCTTTTATTTTTGCTTTTGTTGCATCACTCATACATTCACATTGACCACTTGAACAGTTTTGTATCATTGTAACTATATTTTGCTTTTTCACTTCACCACTAAATTTTATATTTACACCATTGCTTGTACTAAACACATTTTTTTGCATCTATTTTTCCTTATTATTTAAATTTTCTTCCACTTTTGGAAGTAATTTTTTTTCTATATCTGCATAAGTTTTCTCAAATAAATCAAACTCTTTTCCATCAGGATCTATAAAACCTATATGTATCTTTTTTACAAATTTAGGAAACACAGGACAAGTTTCATTTGCATGGTCACATACAGTAACTACCAAATCAAATTTAATACCATCTAAAGTATCTAACTTTTTAGAGTGATATTTTTCACTCCAAATACTATTATTTTGTAAAACCTTTTTTGCATTTGGATTTACTTTACCACTTGGGGACACTCCACTACTATAAGCTTTTATACCATTAAGTTTAGAATTTATTAGTGCTTCTGCTATGATACTACGACAACTGTTACCTGTACATAAAACTAAAACTTTTTTATCCATAATTTTTCCTTTTTACTAAACATAATAGTCATGATTGATATTTTTAATGATTATATTAAACTATAACTATTTTTTCGTTATTATACTTTAATTAAATTTTAAATGGAGATATTTTGTTTAAGGAAAATTTAAAGACTAAAATAATTTTTATTCTACTATTTATCATTACTTATGGTTTTATATTTAATATAAATCTAAACAATAAAAATCTTGAGATAAATAAGGAACTAAGTAAGGTATCGTTAAAACTTAAAAATAGTTTCCATGCAGTAACGGATGATATATCTATAGAAGTTACCTCAACTAGCTCCATCATAAAACAAGATAAAATTGTTATACAGACTATGCAAAAAGCGAATAATACAAATAAAAAAGATAAAACATTTTTAAAGATTAAATTACAAAAACATTTAGAACCTTTATACGATATGCTAAAAAGTGAAGGTGTGGTAACTCTTCACTTTATACTTTCAAATAATAAATCTTTTCTAAATATATCTCAAAAAGATATATATACTGAGAATACTATTTTAAACCAATACACATATAAAAAAGTAAATAAAGATAAAAAATCTATTTCTGGAATAGAAAAAGGCATAAATAATATACATTATAAATATATATTTCCATTATTTGATGAAAAGGATACTTATTTAGGTGCTTATGAAATATCTTATTCTATTGACTATATTCAATATTTAATGAAAAATATTGATAATATAAAAACAGACTATTTATTACAAAATGATACATTTAAAAAAGATGGTTGGCAAGATGATATTAAAACTATAGAATTTTATAAAGCTCGTAAAAAATCATTTTCTATTTATAAACAACTAAATAATAAAACTGAAGTAGTATCTTTTTTATCACTTAAACATATAGAAAACAATAAAACTTTAGCTTATATTATCTCATATACAGAGAGTGATTATATAGATAATATTATTAAAAATAATAGAAATAAAAATATTATATTCTTCTTAGGCTTATCTTTTATCTCATTCCTTTTGTACAAACTAACGATACATCAAAATAAAATAAGAGAAGAAAGAGAAAGATTTCAATTAGCTATTGATAGTTCAAGTGATGGTATCTGGGATTGGGATATCAAAAATAATTATACATATTTTTCAGATAGATATAAAGAGATGCTAGGGTTAATGGATACAAAGTTAGATAAATCTTTTTCTATGATAGAAACAAAAATGCATGAAGATGATAAAGAAACTTTTTTATATGAACTAAATTCTTTGTTAGCTCATAAAACAGAAATATTTGAATGTGAATATAGAATTAAACATAGTAATGGTTCATGGATATGGATTTTAGGTAGAGCAAAAGCACAATACAATAAACATAATCAAGCTACTAGAATTGTAGGTTTTCATAGTGATATTACAGAAAAAAAAGAGTTTGAAAATAAACAACAACAACTAATAAAAGAGCTTAAAGAGGTAGCAGATGCTAAGTCAAATTTTTTAGCAACTATGAGCCATGAGATAAGAACGCCAATGAATGCTGTTCTTGGATTTATACAAATTCTTCAAAGAAAAGAGGATAACCCTAAAAAGCTAAAAATGTTAAATACTATAAGTGATTCTGGTAAATCACTTTTAAGAATTATTAACGATATTTTAGATTTTTCAAAAATGGATAATAATAAACTAGAGATAGAAAATATTTCCTATAACATCAAAGACTCTTTTAATCATATTAAGGAACTATATATTTCAAAAACTAAAGATAAAAATCTAAGGTTAGAACTAAATGTTGATGATAAACTACCATTAACTACACTAGGAGATAAAATTAGAGTAGAACAGATAACATCAAATCTAGTAAGCAATGCTATAAAATTTTCAGATAAAAACACAACTATTGAAATAAATTTAAACTATATCCACGATTCTAATTCTCTAAAATGTGAAGTTAAAGACAAGGGAATAGGTATAGCTAAAAATAAACTAAAAGCTGTTTTTGAAACATTTACACAAGAAGATAGTTCAACTACAAGAAAATATGGTGGAACAGGACTTGGACTATCTATATCTAAAGAACTCTGTCGTTTAATGGATGGTAAAATATGGGTAGAGAGTGAGGTTGACAAGGGAAGTTCATTTATTTTTATATTACCTTTACATAAAGATAATACAAATAAAAAGGAAATCAATACATGAAGTTTAAATTTTATTTCATCTTATTATTATTTTGTACTACTCTAATGGGTAATCACAAAACTTTTAACCAACTGATACTAGAAAATCAAATTAACCTAAAATCAAAATCATTGAAAAGTTGGATGAGAATATTTAACTCAGAAGATAAAATCAAAAAATATGGTTTTAAATTATCTAATGCTGAACGATTTACAATCTTAAAAGGCTTAAAAACAAAACAAAATAAATCAAAAAAAAGATACTCTAGGAGATTAAGATAATGAAAGTTTTTACATCAATTATTGCTATATTAATTTTTATAAACCCTTTATATGCAAATGAAGAAGAAAGTAAATGGAACTGCTTTGGTGAGTTTAAAACATACTTAACAAAAATTCATAAAACTAAAGAAAAAGCTGGTTTAGAAAATTTTGAAGAGTTACTGCATTATAATTCACTTCAATTAAGTATTGATTATTATAACAATGGATTTTATTTTTCAGCTACACCTTATACTTATATTTATTTTACAGAATCTGGTGAGGAAGTGAAAAATTCAAATTTTGCTAAAGCTTTTGAAGATAGTGATTTCTTTTTTAGAAGTTTATATATGAGTTATTCTATAGATAAAGTTACTATTGGTGTTGGTATTTTACCACTTAGTAATAGTTTCCCTATGCAATATACAAATGATTATTATCAAGATGGTGAAGGACTTAGTATCATTAGTGATTTAGATCCATTAGCATTATTTATAAAATATCATTTTAGTGATTCAAATAAATTGTTAGCTGGAATAGGATTAATAGACACAGGATTTTTACCAAATGGTAAATATGTAAATGAGAATAAAGTTGAAGATAGTTACGGAATTTTCTTAATTCAAACAATCACAAATAATAAATTCAAAATAATAAATGATTTTAAATACTCAAGTGTTATGTTTAATGGTGAAAAAACTGGTGAATTTTACAACTTAGGGACTGGTATATCTTGGGATGATTCTGAATACTCTGGTTGGACTTTTTATAATACAATTGCATTTAGTCTATATAAAAATAATTCAGCATCTTTAAAGGATAAAATTTTAGCTACTAATCCAAAATTTACAACAAATACTGTAAATAAATTTTCTAGTAGTTTTGTTTTTGATAATCACACTTACACAGGAGCAGCAAATCTATTTGGTTTTAGAAAAGATTTAGATATATTTGAGATAGAATCATTTATAAATTTTGAGTGGTTTCATACTTTTGGTGATTGGATTTCTGGAAATAAAGGAGCTCCTTATAATTCTAATTGTAATCAAATTAGTAACATTAGAAATAACTCATATTTTATAAATTATGGAATAAGAATTAGTGAATTAACAACACTTAAAATCAATTATACTTATTTAGAATTTGATGAGATTAAAAATATTGGCGCACCTAGTTCAACACCAGTTAAAGAATCTTTTGGCCCACAAAGAAGTTCAGTAGATATTTTTAAAATATCTTTTTCATATAAATTTTAGTATGAATAAATGGATGCAAATAGCTTATAATGAAGCTATAAAAGGGATGGTATCAAATGATGGTGGACCTTTTGGAGCAGTTATAGTTAAAGATGATAAAATCATTGCATCCTCTCATAATAAAGTACTAAAAACAAAAGACCCAACGGCTCATGCAGAGATAAATAGCATCCGTAAAGCTTCTAAAATCTTAAATAGTTTTGATTTATCAGAGTGTATTTTATACACAACTTGCCAACCCTGCCCTATGTGCCTTGGAGCAATTTTTTGGGCAAGGATTAAAACTGTTTACTATGGGGCTAGTAAAGATGACGCTAGTGTTGGTGGGTTTGATGATAGCCATTTTTATGATATGATAAACTCAAAAAATAGCGAAGTAAAACTTAATCAGATTGATAAAGAGATAAATGCTAAACTATTTGAACTATGGAATAAAAAAGAAGATGCAACTTTATACTAAAGTTTTTTAAATTGCATCATCTTACCTTAAGAAAATAGTATCTTAGATTATAATATTATTAAAATTTATGATGCAACTTATCGGTTAATGTTTTGTAGTCTTTTAAAGCACTTTCAATATTTCTCAAAAATGGTTCTGGTGCATAGATGAGCATGTCGTTTATGGAGTGAAATATATCTCTAGGGATTATGGGTTTTTCCTTCTCACTAGAGATGCCTAACTGTCTTAGTAAAAAATCTTTCTCTTCACTTTTTAACTCTTTACATATCTCTTTTAAGATGCCCATCCTAGCACGGGAACTATCATCAAACAAAAACTGTTCAGGTATGTTTAAAACTTCTGCTATGTATGGGATAAGTTCTATTTTTATACCAATTCTTCCGTTTAGGTAGGCATATATAGATTTTTCTGATGGTATTTCATATGTACTTTTTAACTTTGGTTCTAAACTTCTTAATTTTGTAGCAAAATTTTTTTTTGTAATCTTTCTTTCTCGTAATACTAGATTTATCTTTTCATAAACTTCCATAAGAACCTTTTATATAGAATTTTATATATTATTTTGATACAGATACAAGATTATTCTACAGTTAAGATATACATAATCAAGAAAATACTACAATAACAAGAATTATGAAAAAGGGTTTATACATGAAAAGAAAAAAGATAGCACTAAGTTTATCAGCAATGATACTAACAACAATGTTTGCAGGTTGTGGTGGTGGAGGTGGTGACAGTTCTTCAGGTTCAACAACTGAAACAACTACGACAGAAACACCAACAACTACAACATCAAACCTATCAGGAAATGCAGTAGATGGTTATGTAAGTGGAGCAACTGTAACCATAGGTGAGTACACAACCACTACAGATAAAAATGGTTTTTGGGAGATTCCAAATGTAGAAGATGCCTCTACACATACCATAGAAGTAAAAGGTGGTATAGATGTTTCAACTGGTGAAGCATTTGAGGGTGTACTAAAAGCACCAGTACCAAAAGACCCACAAAAAAAGATAGCAGTAACACCACTAAGTACAGTAGTAGCATCTGTAGTTGAGAGTGGTTCAACTGTAGCAGAAGCAGTAGCATCAGTAGCAAAATCACTAGGGGTCAGTGA
>Ga0256827_10003431_pt1 | contig 10030 bp, 7 predicted proteins | sample CV84metaG_FD_185977 | JGI IMG/M metagenome (GOLD analysis project Ga0256827, IMG submission 185977) | Hydrothermal vent microbial communities from East Pacific Rise, Pacific Ocean - CV84 | ecosystem: Environmental > Aquatic > Marine > Hydrothermal vents | place: Pacific Ocean: East Pacific Rise...
TACAGAAACACCTACCAACAAAACAGATATCAAAAGCAAAGGGAACATTTCTTTTCTTTGTCGAAACAATGATAATTTCTTTTCTTCGAATACTATATCTTGATTCCTCCCTTTTGTTTTCAGAATTAAAATAGCCACTAAAAGAAATAATGCAGAGATGATTATATCAGAAATATGAACGGTTAAATAAATATTATTATCTATTTGCAAAGCAGCTTGTATAGAAGCCAAATTGGGCGTGCCTCCTGTATATAAGCCAATCAACAAAGCCGAGATATCCGACAAAGAGGAAATTTTATCTTGAAATAGCTGAAATAATAAAAAGATAACAAACACTAAAGCTGTAATACTGATAATTGCATTGGCAATAATGTTTTTCAGATGTTTTTTGATATCTGAAATAGGATGCGATATAATTAAAAGAGGCAATGCTAAAAGAACAGCAACAAAAGCCACATTTTCTTTAATCGAAGAAGAAATTTGCGTATCAAAAGGCAAAAAAGAAAAAGAAATTCCTAAAATATAAGCAATAAGAATAGCACCTAATTTTTTAAGAAAATTATTCCTTTCTGTAGAATAAACAATAAAAAAAGGAACAAGAAAAAGGCTTGCTATTAGTAGAGCATTCACAAAATTAATCTCTTAAATCAACAACTTCTACACCAGGATGTTTTGCTTTGTCAAAAACAAAAAATGCATCAGTTATAGGCTTGTTTTCTGTAATCTTTGTTAGGGATATGGTATAAACATTACCATTTTTTGCATATCGTGCTATTTGGTAAATTTGTTTTTTGTCTTTATCTATTTTAATTCGAACCCGTATTATTTCACTCTCTTTCACATCAATAGGATACAAATCTATAACATACAAGGCTCTATTATATTGAAACATTTCTCTAACAAATTTAATCTTATATCCTGTTTGATACATTGTAAATATTTTTGCAGGATTAAAAGAATTTTCTTCTTCCATATCGGGTGTAGAAATATTTACTTCCTTATCTTCTTTAAGAAAAGACCACATTGTTTTTCCATCATAATAAGTTTCTACGCCCATTAAATCTACTTTGTATTTATTACCCTTTATCCATGCTTTTCCTTTAGAGGATTCTTTGATATCTTCTTGAGGATTATCTAAAGCAAAAGAGAACTCTATAGCTTGTGTTTTTTGTTTTTTATTATATGTAGCAACCTCATCTAAAACAGCTTTTGCCTTAGTATCTGAAAGTTGTGCCATTGCCAAAATAGTAATAAACATTGATACAAAAACAGAAAATATTTTCTTTTTCATCTTATTTCTTTTTTTTAATTTATTGATTCATAGAATTCAAAAACTGTTCCAAAGTAGACTCATCGGGAATAAGTACTTTTCGAGCTTTACTACCTTCGTAAGGTCCTACAATATTAGCAGCTTCCAATTGATCCATAATTCTTCCTGCCCTATTATATCCGATAGAAAACCTTCGTTGTATTCCTGATGTAGAACCTTGCTGACTTGCTACTACCAAGCGAGCAGCATCATCAAACAAAGCATCTCTTTTTTGCAAATTAACCTCAGATTTATCTGCTCCCGTAGCTTCAATATCTGGCTCTGGCAACAAGAATGCTGAGGTATAAGACTGCTGTTCCGAAATATGTACAACTAAATCTTCAATTTCTGGAGTATCTACAAACGGACATTGCAAACGTATCATCTCTCCTCCCCCTTGATTAATCAACATATCTCCTCTACCTATCAATTGATTAGCGCCAGGGCTATCTAAAATCGTTCTTGAGTCTACCATTTGCATCACTCTAAAAGCAACTCGTGTTGGGAAATTCGCTTTTATCATTCCTGTTATTACGTTGGTAGAAGGTCGTTGTGTGGCTACAATTAAGTGAATACCTATGGCTCTTGCTAATTGTGCAATACGAGCTATTGGAGCTTCCACTTCTTTTCCTGCTGTCATTATCAAGTCTGCAAATTCATCGATAACAACCACGATATAAGGTAAGAAATGATGCCCTTTTTCAGGATTCAATTTTCTATTAATAAATTTATTATTGTACTCTATAATATTTCTCGTATTTGCCTTCTTTAACAAATCATAGCGCGTATCCATCTCTTTTGTCAAGGAATTTAAAGTTGCTACAACTTTTTGTACATCAGTAATAATAGGCTCCTCCTCCTCTGGCAATCTTGCCAAATAATATTTCTCTATTCTAGAATAAATAGAAAGCTCTACTTTTTTAGGATCTATCAAAACAAACTTTAATTCTGCAGGATGCTTTTTAAACAGCAAAGAAGTAAGTATTGCATTAATACCCACCGACTTACCCTGTCCTGTAGCTCCAGCCACCAACATATGCGGCGTTTTAGCCAAATCAATTACGTGTGTTTTATTATAAATGGTTTTCCCTAAAACAATAGGCAATTCGAATTTAGATTCCTGAAAAGCTTTGGAAGCGATTGTAGCTCTCATAGAAACTACTTGAGGATTTTTATTTGGCACCTCTATACCAACAGTTCCTTTCCCTGGCATCGGAGCGATAATTCTAATTCCTAAAGCAGCCAAACTTAAAGCAATATCATCTCCTAAATTTTTAATCTTGGCAATACGAACACCTGGCGCAGGCACAATCTCATACAAAGTAATAGAAGGTCCAATCGTTGCCATTATTTTAGATATTTCTATCTTATATTGCTTTAATGTTTCTACAATTTTCTCTTTATTCTCATTCAATTCCTCTGGAGTTACCGTAGTATTATTTACCTCGTGGTCTTTTAAAATTTCTATATCTGGAAATTTAAAATGAGACAAATCGGCTCGCGGGTCATATTTTCCCAAAGGTTCTATTTTTGTTTCTGTATTTTCTGCAGCTTCCTCTTCAGACATTTCCTCCACATCCATATCAACATCTTTATAATCTTCACTTACCAATGTTGATTCTTTTTCTATTTCTTCTGATTTTTCTTCTTCAATATTTTGTGCTATTATTTCATCTACAGGATTTAAAGACTCCTCGTTTTCTACTGATTCTTCTAAGTTAAATTCCTCTTGAATTTCTTCTTGTAACAACTCTTCTTCTGTTTCGACATTTGCATCAAATACAGAATCTAAAGGTGTATCTTCTAACAAATCTTCTGATTCTTCTAGAGGCTCTTCGTTATCTATCTTTTCTTTTTTCTTTAAAATTGATTTTACCCATAAAAAGAAAGGTAACGATAAAATGATTAGAAAAGTAAAAACAACAAGCAGCAAAAAGATTGCTGTTCCTATTTTACCCATAAAAGAAATAAACCATTGTATTACAAAATAACCATGCTCTCCTCCCAACAAAAAATTAGAGTTTTGCACAAGATTATCTATAAATCCTAAGAGTAAAGAAAAAATTATAATAGCCGAAATAACTATTTTTAATGTCTTCACTAAAGGGAGAAAAGACTTATCTAACAAAGCTGCTCCTATAACAACAAACAAAAAAGGAAAAGCAAAAGAAGCCAAACCAAACCATTTATATACAAATATAAAAGATAAGTAAGCACCAAGCTTTCCTGCCCAATTCTCTACAGAAACCGAAGCATTAGAAAAAATGCTCAACCACTCTATATTATCTGTTTCCCAAGTAAATAGAAAAGATATCATAGCGAAAAACAAGAAAAAAGCCATCAAAATAAACGACAAGCCTAAAACTATTTTAAGCTGTTCGTTTTTCAAAAAATCACTTATTGATTTTTGCACTTTCTGTTCTTTATATTGGTCTTTTTTTGATGCCATAATAACAAGAGTCAAATTTAGTTATTCGCAGTCTGATTCACAAATTTAGTTTTCCCCTACAAATTGTTTATTTCAACAACAAATCTAATACACAAAGTAAACCAAATATAAGGCTTGCTATCCCATTGGTCGTAAAAAAAGCCAAATTGACTTTAGATAAATTTGTGGGTGATACAATTAAATGTTGATACAACAACAAAGAACTAAAAACAAATACAGCTATCCAGTAATAAATATGCAATGGATAAGAAATGCCCAAATAAACAAGTATTACAAAAGAAAAGAAATGTAAAATAGAAGATAAATACAAAGCCTTCTTTTTTCCTAAAAGTACAGGTATCGATTTTAAATTATTCTCTTTATCGAACTCCTCATCTTGCAAAGCATAAATAATATCGAAACCACTTACCCAAAAGAAAACAACAAAAGAAAGCAAAACTGGTGCTAACGAAAAACGCCCTGTTACAGCTAAATAAGCACCAATAGGTGACAAAGCAATTCCAACACCCAAAATAATATGACATAAAGATGTAAATCTTTTGGTATAGCTATATCCCAAAATAACCAACAGAGCAATAGGAGCTAAATAAAATGTTAATCTATTGATAAAAAAGGTAGTGAGTAAAAAAAGCAAACTATTAACAACAACAAAAATAATCGCAGCATGTTTTGAAATTTTTCCTGCAGGAATATCCCTTATTGCCGTTCGTTTATTTTTTGCATCTATCTCTCTATCGATATAACGATTAAAACCCATAGCAGCATTACGAGCCCACACCATATCCAATAAAACCAAAAGTAATAAAGTAAAATCCAAAGTATAATCTCCCCAGCTTACAGCCATAAAAAAGCCAACAATAGCAAAAGGAATAGCAAAAACAGTATGACTAAATTTTACTAAGGATAAATAATTTTTTATTGATGCCATTTAATATAAAGCTTCTTAAAAAATTAATAGGTAGTTGTCATATCCTCGTCTATAGCTATAATAAAATCAGCTAATTTTTTATTCTCATCGTCTAATTTTTCAATATCTTTTTGCGATACAGAAGTAATTGTAACAATCTTTAAATCAGGATTTAATCTTTTCAAATAATAAATAATTCCTTGAAACTTATCAGAATGATAAGAACCATTGTAATGAAGAAAAGTACTTCCTTTTTTCAAATTTTTATGAATAAAATAAGCCATTGTAGCATCTTTTATTGCTTGAGCTTTTGGTAAATTAACGGTCATATGTGCAGGCATTCCCGACATTTCTCGCATACTTTTGTAAGCATCTTGCTCTGCATCGTAAAAGATAGGCAGTGGAGCAATATATTTTTTAGCTTCCGCACTTAAATCATCAAGCCCTTCAAATCCCTTTTTATAAACAATAGAAGCATATCTTCTCGGAATATTTGTTGCTATAAACGGAATTTTATTAGCTAAAGCAAAGTCCATCAAAGGTTTATAATCTGTTGTATAATTAGGCCACAATCTACATTCTGCCTCAAATTTCTTAGCTGCATATTTTTTAGCTAAATATTCATCAACTATTAATTGATTATCCGCTTCAAACATTTCAGCTCCTAAAATAACATTACCTTCTTTTGCTTCATATAAATCTTTAGTCACTTCCAATTCTAACCAGTGCGAAATTGGATTATTATGTGATTCACCAAAAAATACAATATCTGCATCTTTAATTTTTTTTACAAGCGAAGTATAAGATGCTTGTTCTCCCTTTTGATTAAATAATTTATACGCTAATTTATCTCCTTTAAAAGACATCAAAACCATTGCTATAAGCGGAATAAAGAATATTTTTTTCATTTTTGTTTTTGTTTTTATTAATTAAAAAAAATAGCAGAGACAATCATTAAATAATAATGCTCTTACTTGTACAAGATTATAAAAAAATATTGAATGTAAAAAAAATTTATATGTTTGTATAAAATTATAAAAATTGAAATTAAAGATATTTATCATATTTGCCCTTATCACAATTGGTGCCAATTCTATATTTTCGCAATCTGCTATGAGTTTAGAATTTACATCTTTAAGCTATCATAATGCAGATTGGCATCAAGATATATCTATCTTAGACAGAAAATTAGATACTATTGGGAAATGGTTATATGAACCTGGCTATCAATTATCCTACGAAAAATTCTTTTATTTAACCGTTTGGTCGGTTGAAGTAAGACAAAGCCTTTTTCGAGATGCAGCCTCTCATATAGCGGCAAGTTTTTCTCCCACTATCAAATGGCGCTTTATACATTTAAAAAAGCATTATCTCAATTTATCATTTGGTCCTATTGTAACTTACCGAAATTCTTGGAAAGATATACCTTTGTACCAAAACAAGAAAAGATTTTTAAATACACGAATAAAAGATTGGCGAGCACAATGGAAATTTAGACTTAGCCTTGCCCTACGATACAACGTATATATTACCCCACGAATAGATTTATCTCTATCTTTTATGTACAACAATGAGTGGGAAACATATACAAGCGGAATAGGATTACGATATTGGATTAATCCTTATATTATGAGTAATGAACGAGGCTGCATGTCTTGCGGTAAAGCAACTTGGAAACATGGTTGGTTTCGCAAATGGTGGCATAAAATATGGAAATAAAAAATAATAATATGGAAATTAAAAGAACTTTTGATTTATTAGAAAATTTATTTTTAAATCATCAAAAAAAAGATGCCTTAGTTGGAAAATCTGAAGGCGAATGGAAATATCACAGTACTGAAGATTATTATCAAAACGCTCACTATGTAAGTTATGGATTATCGGAATTGGGCATTAGTAAAGGCGATAAAATAATTACCGTATCTAACAATAGACCAGAATGGAATTTTACAGATATGGGAATAAGCCAAATAGGGGCTATACATATCCCTGTTTACCAAACCATTAGCGAAGAAGAATATGTACATATATTAACACATTCTGATGCAAAACTCATTATTGTTTCGGACAAAATATTATTTGATAAAATAAATCCATTATTAGCAAAAGCTCCCAATATTAAAGAAATTTATACCTACAATAATATTGACGGAGCAAAAAATTTCTCCGAAATAATACAACTAGGAAAAGAAAACGAAGAAAAATGGAAAACAAAAATTAAAAACATAAAAGAAAGCATCCTTCCTTCTGATACTGTTTCTATCATATATACCTCTGGAACAACAGGGCTTTCTAAAGGTGTAATGCTTTCGCATAATAATTTTATTTCTAACGTAAAGGGAGCATCAGTATGTACGAATTTAGTTCCCACTGATAAAACATTAAGTTTTTTACCTTTAAGCCACGTTTTAGAAAGAATGGTTAATTATACCTACCAATATATAGGTGTTAGTATTTATTATGCTGAAAACTTAGGAACTATTGGTGATGATTTACGACGTTTCAAAGTACACGGATTTGTCACTGTACCTCGAGTTTTAGAAACTATTTACGACAAAATTGTTTCTGCAGGTAATGATTTATCAGGCATCAAAAAGAAAATTTTCTTTTGGGCACTTAATTTAGCTAATAAATTTTCATACGAAAAAAGAGATAATAACGCTTGGTATCGTTTTCAGCTTAAATACGCCGATAAATTAGTTTTCTCAAAATGGAGATTAGCCATAGGAGGAAATATTAAAATGATATTGGTTGGAGGTTCTGCCCTACAAATTAGGTTAGCCCGAATTTTTATCGCTGCAGGTATCAACATACAAGAAGGATATGGTTTAACAGAAAGTTCTCCTGTTGTTTCTGTCAATAAATATACGGAAAAAGACAATATGATAGGAACAGTTGGTCCTATTCTCGACGGTGTTAAAGTAAAAATTGCAGAAGATGGCGAAATATTAGTAAAAGGACCTAATGTAATGCAAGGTTATTATAAATCTCCAGAACAAACCGCAGAAGTTATAGATGAAGATAATTGGTTACATACTGGAGATATTGGTACTTTAGTTGATGGTAAATTCCTAAAAATAACAGATCGAAAAAAAGAAATATTTAAAAATTCGGCAGGAAAATACATTGCACCACAGGTAATCGAAAATAAATTAAAAGAATCTAATCTGATAGACCAAGTTATGGTTGTAGGTGATGGTGAAAAATTTACAAGCGCACTTATTTCTCCTAATTTTAATTACTTACATTTTTGGGCTGCCAAACACAAAGTACATTATAAAAACAACAAAGAACTTATTAACGACCCTAAGGTTATCCAAAAATATCAAAAAGAAGTACAATTGTACAATAAACAATTAGGACAGGTAGAACAAATAAAACGTTCTCGATTAGTTTGTGAATCTTGGACATCTGCTACAGGAGAATTATCTCCAACATTAAAATTAAAAAGACGTGTTTTATACAAAAGATACGATCATATTTTAAGAGAAATTTTTCAATACGAAGAAAACGAAAAAAACAGAGCTGTAAAATCGTAGCTTTCTCCGCATAATAGATTCGACAGAAAACTCCAAAACAATCCTCGAGGAATTCTTTTAATTAAAAGCTGGCAATATAATAACAATTGTCAGCTTTTTTACGTATATTATCTTATACGTTTATCTCTCAAAATCAAAAAAACAAATGACTAAAATAAAAATAATAGAATGCCCTCGTGACGCAATGCAAGGAATACAACAATTTATTCCTACCGAAAAGAAAATAGATTATATCAATTCTTTATTAAAAGTAGGCTTCGACACCATCGACTTTGGAAGTTTTGTTTCGCCAAGAGCTGTTCCTCAAATGAAAGATACTGCCGAAGTTTTAGACAAACTAGATTTAAGCAGTAGCTCTTCTAAGCTTTTAGCTATAATAGGAAACACCGTGGGTGGAGAAATTGCCTCACAGTACGAGAAAATTACTTACTTAGGATTTCCTTTTTCTATTTCCCCTACTTTTCTAAAAAATAATATCAACTCAACCATTGCTCGTTCTTTAGTAACTACCAATAGGCTACTCAACTTATGCGAAAAAAGAAACAAAACACTCGTAGTATATATCTCTATGGCTTTTGGTAATCCTTATGGCGATTTTTGGAATACCGAAATTGTAGAAGAATGGGTAGATATCCTTAGCAAATTAGGCGTTAAGATTATAGCACTTTCCGATACTGTAGGAATTTCCAGTCCCGAAATTATTCACGATTTATTTTCAACACTTATTCCCAAATATCCCAATGTAGAATTTGGTTTTCATTTACACACTGCTCCCAACGCCTGGAGAGAAAGAATAGCCAGTGCTTTTGAAGCAGGTTGCAGAAGATTCGACACCGTATTAAATGGAATAGGAGGCTGCCCTATGTCGGGAATGGAAATGATTGGCAATCTAAAAACAAGCTATCTATTTTCTTATCTCGAAGACAATAATCATAAACTCAACGATATTGACAAAGCAGCTTTTGCCGACGCTTACATGAAAGCATCTAAGGTTTTTACCGAATTTAATTTTAAAAAAATCGGATAATATTCTGCAATTAGAAATAAAGCTATAATTATACTTGATTATATTTCGTACTTTTGCGCTTTTATTAAGCATTATTTTATACAATGATTAAAATAACAGAATGCCCTCGCGATGCTATGCAGGGGATATCCGAATTTATTCCAACAAAAAACAAAATTGATTATATCAATAGCTTACTACAAATTGGTTTTGATATTTTAGACTTTGGGAGCTTTGTTTCGCCAAGAGCAATTCCTCAATTAAGCGATACTGCCGAAGTTTTAGAAAAAATTAACTTAAACAAAAGCAATACAAAATTACTTGCTATTGTCGCCAGTAAAAAAGGAGCCGAAATAGCTGCTTCTTATCAATCCATAGAATACTTAGGCTTCCCTTTTTCCTTCTCTCCAACATTTTTACAAAAAAATATTAATACCACATTAGACAAGGCCTACGAATTAACCCAAGAGATGCAAAACATCTGTAACAAAAACAACAAACAACTTTTGCAATACATATCTATGGCTTTTGGCAACCCTTATGGCGACAAGTGGAGTTTTGATATCTTATACGAATGGGTAGAAAAGCTAAGTGCATTAGGGATAAAAAAAATAACACTATCTGATGTTACAGGAGAGGCCAATGCCGAAATGATAAAAAAAATATACCAAAATATTATTCCTCAATATCCACAAATAGAATTTGGCTTGCACCTACACACTGCTATTGATACTTGGAAAGAAAAAACAAATGCTGCCTACATCGCTGGTTGTCGCTCCTTCGATACCGTCCTAAACGACAAAGGAGGCTGCCCAATGTC
>Ga0256827_10003432_pt1 | contig 10029 bp, 6 predicted proteins | sample CV84metaG_FD_185977 | JGI IMG/M metagenome (GOLD analysis project Ga0256827, IMG submission 185977) | Hydrothermal vent microbial communities from East Pacific Rise, Pacific Ocean - CV84 | ecosystem: Environmental > Aquatic > Marine > Hydrothermal vents | place: Pacific Ocean: East Pacific Rise...
AATATCGTCGTCTTTTGCGTCCATATCGGTTAAAAGTGCTACATTTTCTAAATATTTTGGTAAACCAACTTCTGCATCTGGGTCAAGATTTGTTTCTGTTTCAATAAACTCGTTTACACCATTTAACAACTCTTTAATATTCTCATAACGACTAACTCCCTCAGGCGATTTATCTAAAAATAAATCTTTTAAAATACCGGAATCCTGTGCAATTTTCTGAGCTAAATCGTAAGCATTTAAATTTCCTAATTCAGCCATTTGTTGCTGAATAAAACTTACAAATCCCATAAGTTTTTTCTGCGTTCCGGCATTAAACGAGCTTCCATAATTATGTAAATTTAAAAGCACATTCCACAAACTCATGCTTTGAGAAACAGCCGCACTTTCAAGCTTATCTATTGTTGTTGCTCCAATTCCTCGTTTCGGATAATTTATTATTCGCTTTATTGCCTCGCTATCGTTAGGATTTACAACAACTCGTAAATACGAAAGTAAATCTTTTATTTCCTTACGCTGATAAAACGATGTTCCGCCATAAAGTTTATATGGGATATTTCGTTTACGTAATGCCTCTTCAAAAATACGCGATTGCGAATTTGTTCTATACAAAATTGCAAAATCGGAGTATTGATAATTTTCGCCATACGACAAATCAAATATATGAGATACAACATTATACCCCTCCTCAATATCGGTATTGGCTCGTAATATTTTTATCTTATTTCCTGAATCGTTCTCAGAATAAATTTTCTTTTTTATCTGATTCTTATTTTTAGAAATTAAACTATTTGCTGCATTTACAATATTTTTAGTTGACCTATAATTACGCTCTAATTTAAATAATTTATAGTCTTTATAATCATTACGGAAATTTAAAATATTTTCAATTTTTGCACCTCTAAACGAGTAAATACTTTGTGCATCGTCGCCAACAACAGTTAAATTTCGATTTAATTCTGATAGTTTTTTCACTATTAAATATTGCGATAAATTTGTATCTTGGTACTCATCAACCAGAATAAATTTAAACTTATTTTGATAATGTGCAGCAACATCAGGGTTATCGCGAAACAGAATATTTATATTTAAAAGCAAATCGTCGAAATCCATTGCATCGGACTGTTTGCAACGTTTTGAATATTCTTGATAAATACGGTAAATATCAGGCATTCGAGTTTCTCGGTCGAATTGTTTTAATTTTTCATTATTAACATAAGCCTTAGCAGTTACCAAGTTATTTTTTGCCATCGATATTCTACCTAAAACTGCGCCTTGTTTGTATGAATCAGGATCTAAACGTAAGTCCTTAATTATTTTGCGAATCAAACTTTTTGAATCAGCAGAATCGTAAATTGTATAGTTTGATGTATGCCCAATTTTATCGGCTTCCATTCTCAAAATTTTGGCAAAAATTGAGTGGAATGTTCCCATATTTAGATAACGTGCCTGCTCCTCGCCTATCAAACTACCTATACGCTCACGCATTTCACGTGCAGCCTTGTTTGTAAAAGTAAGTGCCAATATTTGCCATGGTTGCACCCCATTTGCAATTAAATATGCAATCCTAACTGTTAAAACCTTTGTTTTTCCTGAGCCTGCACCTGCTATTATTAGGCTTGGGCCTTCGTAGTTTGCAACTGCCTGCTTTTGCGAATCGTTTAATTCGTTTAGTATGTGTTCGAAATTCACCTTTTATTTGTATTTTTTATTCGACTCCCTTCGGGGTCGAGTTAATCTATTATTCTTCAATCTATAAACATTTGAACCCTACGGGTTCTTTTTATAATAATCTTACAATTCTTTGTCCCGAAAAATTAGATTTATTTTAACAGCCAATTAGTAAGCTCATATATTTCTCTATCAATACATTATTATTACCTTTTACTTTTGTTCGACACCCTACGGGGTCGCTTTTAATATTTTTATTTTATTCTATAAATATTTGACTCCTACGGAGTCTTTTTTTACTTTTTCTATTAATCCCGAGAGATTACATATTTATAATAATATATTCTATCATTACTTCGACCCATTACGGGTCGTACATTTATATTTTACTCATCAATATCATTCAAATCAAATAAATATCTATCATCATAACCAACATCGAATTTATTTAGAAATTCAAGATATTCTTCTTTGAAAGTTCGCTTTCTATGATGTTCTTTTTGATTATTTATATATGATATTACATTATCTAATGATGAATGACTGTATGAAAACACTCCATAACCTTCTTGCCACTCAAACTTAAATTTTGTAAATTTATTTTCTTTCACATATGTATTTGATGATTTTTTTACTTCTCTAACTAAATCAGAAATTTTACAAGATGGTTTTAATCCTATTAAAAAATGAATGTGATTTTCTGTCCCATTTATTGCAAGCATTTTTTGTTCTTTTCCTTGAACTATTCCTGTTATATATTTATACAAATCGGTTTCCCAATTAGGCTTTATTAAACTGTGCCTACCTTTTACAGCAAAAATTATTTGTAAATATATTTGAGAAAATGTTCCCGGTTTCATTTTTTATTTTTATTTCTGTTATTTAGATTCGACACCCTACGGGATCGAGTAAATCTATTATTTCACAATCTATAAACGTTTGAACCCTACGGGTTCTATCTATAATAAACTCTCTTATAAATATAATTAATTCACCTTATAGTTAAATAAGAACTCATTATCTGAGCCAACAATAAGGTTAAATTCTGAATCAATATTTTTAAATCTTGCTATACTAAACGATGTACTTCCTTTTAATGGGAAACCTTTATGTAACTCACCATCGTTACTTAAAAGATAAATCTGATTTAAATCTTTTACTGTAATCCCAAGCTTTTTAACATTATCAGGAAACTGATAATATGATGGTTTTGTCGAAATTACACCATCAAAAGTATATGATAATATCTCCTCTTTTTTATAATTATATGCAACAATTTTATTACCATCGGCAAAAATATAATCATATTTAAAGTCGCCATCAATATCTTTGTACAAGAAATAATGCGAGTTAGAGAAGTTATCGAATTTAAATGTTTTTACAGTTCCATCAAAATAAATAAACTTAATTTGACCATTTATATCGGTTGTAATAAGTCTGTCGCCGTGAGTTTCTGTTTTTAAATTCAGATAAAAACGGCTATTCTTTGCTTTTGCAAAAAATGTTTTTACATCAACTCTCGAATGTCCCTTTCTATCAAGAATATAAGTTTTTAAACTATCAGCAAAAATTATATAATCTTTATCGTCGATTCTGTAATGTTGTGGTTTTGTTTTTACATAAGTATCGGTTTTTCCAAACTCCCAACCTTCAAGAACATTACCTTCGCCATTATATAGCTTAACATTTTTATCCTCATCTGCTATTAAAATTCTATAATCTCGCGATTTATCGTAATCAAATAACCCAAGTCCGCAAGTTGCTTTATAAGGTAGCATTACAGGATATCGTTCAACATAATTTCCGTTACGATCAATTAAATGAATTTTGCTTGCAGTGTTAAATAAATATTGCAATTTATCGTTTTTAAATAAATCAATCTGGTAAACATCACCAATTATTTTCTCACCTATATTTTTCTTCCAAAGGATTCTGCCTGAATTATTTATCAAGTAAATTGTATTACTTAAATCTTGAACAAAAATTTCTTTTTTCTGTGTTCGATGATTTATTACAACCTTAGGTTTAAAATCGATTGTTGTATCTAATTTACTCTCCCAAATTGTACGCGGTTTATCTTTAAAAACAGGATTATATTTAATGTAAATTGTATTATACATTAGCTCTTTTTCCTTGCTCGATTGATAAACTAATGCTTGAAACTTATTCATTAACTCAGCATTTTTATCTAATTTACCATTTAACTCATCAGATAAATAAGTATTTATTACATCGTAAAATGCGGGAAGATTTACATATAAATTTATATTTGCATCAGACGATACTCTGTCTTTTACTTCGTTATATGCAATGTTATTTTCAAGTGTTTTGTGCAAAACATTATCGTGAATAAACTCTGATAACGACTTTATTGAATTTCCAAAAACAACATAATTATCGACGAAAGTATAATAGTCGCCATTTACACGCGAAAATAAGTTTCCAAAAAGTGTTTGAGGTATATTTAATGGCAAGTTATATATCTCGTAAGATGTTTCATCATCAATATTATAATTTGTGATAAGCTCAGTTGTCTCAACGCCTTTAACTCCTGCGTAAGCATTTAACAGCACCGATAATTTATCTTTTGCCATACTTTTGCTCGATGTTTTAAAAATTGCAAATGCATTCTGATAAATATTTAACTTATTGATATCAGTGTAAGCCAATGCAAATTCTTCTTCAAGAAATGAATAAAACTCTTTTTCTAAATCGTATTTATATTTGCTTTTTATTGCCGACAATGATTTATTGTAAGCAACCAACTTATTTGCAGTTTCAAGGTAAGTTTTATAATCTGACTGAAATTGTAATTTCTCGGAAATTCCATACATTAAAAACATTGAAGTATTTGCAGGCAACACTTCTTCGACATCGAAATTTATTGATTTTTGATGTGTGAAAATATTTGAATAATGATTTAACGAATCAGAAATATTTGAAAAACCATTAAGTAATACTTCGTTCTTTTTTATATTGAAATCTAACTCGGTTTGTCCTATAAACGGACTATTATTATTCAAATAACTTAAAGTTGATAAGTTCAATATTTTTTTAAGAATTCGAGGTAAAATATTCGGATTTATATAAAAATTCGCATCAACATTTGCACCTGCTGTTAACGCTATTTTACTAAATGAATTCTTACTTAAAAGCGATGCTCCTGCTTTAATCTGACGTATTGATTTTTCTACAAGCAATTGAGATTCTGAAAATAATATTACACCACTTATAAACGAAAAGCTATGCTTTACTTTCTCAGACTTAATAGTATAAATATTTATTCCATCGTAAATATTTTTTATAACATCAACATCGTCTATTTTAAAAATTTGAATAATTTTATTGTAATCTACTGTTGCATTATTTGGTATAACATATAAAAAACTCACATCGTTTTTTCCCAAAGCATGAGCCGATATTATTATCTTTTTGTTAAAAAATGCAGTTTTAAAATCTACATTTTTTCTTATAAGAGAATCAAAATCCACAATACTTTCATCTAATTTTTTTAATTCAGATAACGATTTTAACTCTTTCCAATAATCAGAATTTGTTTGCAATTTACCAACAAAATCGTTGTACTTTGGAATTTCTATAATAACACTTGCATCAATAGGTACAGCATTCATAATCGACGATAACTCTTTTTCCTTTGTACACGAGCTTATTAGTATTAGCGATATAAAGATTATAAAAAGTGTGTTTCTCATTTTTTATTAATTATCAAGTTTAATTTCAAAAAGTACATTCCAACGTTTTCCGGTTATATACATTTTTCCGTTTTGTTTATTATATGCAATTCCGTTAAGAACCAAATCGTGTTCGGTACGGTATTTTTGTGGTGTAATCTCTGTTAAATCAATCTTTCCTTCAACTTTTCCTGTTTCTGGATTTATTATCACAATTATATTTGTTAAGTATATATTTGCATATATTTTTCCATTAATATACTCTAACTCATTTAAATTTATCACTGCTCGTACATTATCATATACCTCTATTTGTTTAAGTACAGTAAAAGTATTTGGTTCTAAAACATATAACACATTTGTACCATCGCTCATTATTAGGTTATCGCCATAATTTGTAATTCCCCACCCCTGAGTATCGTAAGTAAACGTATTTTTTAACTCGAAAGTGTTTTTATCGAAAACAAATGCTTTTTGCGCCTGCCAAGTGAGTTGAATAATTTCATCTTTATATACAACTATTCCTTCTCCAAAAATTTCGCTTGGCAAACTGTATGTTTCAAGAGCTTTACCTGTTTCTAAATCAATTTTCTTTAAAGCCGATTCGCCCCACTGACCTGTACCTTCATAAAAATTACCTTCATCGAAAGTTAAACCTTGTGTGTACGATTTTATGCTATGAGGATATTTTTTTACAACTTTGGCAGTAATCTGCGTTGGCTCAATGTCCGATTTAAAAAACACTGCAATATTATCTTGTTTTCTAACTCCAGATTTAAATGATTGCACATTTATATAGTGTTTTCCTACCATAAGTGCCGATGTTAAAATTGTAAACTCATTATCCGAAACGGTGTATTTTGCCGACTCAAAACCATCAATATCAACAATTATTGAATCAATATTAGCATCACCACCTTGCGTTTTAACTACAATTGTATCGCCAATAGCATACTCCGAACCATTATACGGCGAAACTATATGCTTTGCTTTAAACGTATTTTCAGTTTTTACTTCCGATTGATTGTCTGTTTTTGTTGTTTTTTTATCGGTCTCACAAGATGATAAAACAACAGCTATTAATAATATATAAAGTATTTTATTCATTTATGGTTTTGTATTTTTCTATATCTGAATTTATTTTTTCAACTAAAAAACAATTTGCAAAATTAGTGTTTTGTTGTAAAAGTATTTTTACATCTGTTCTTTCTTTGTTGAAATGTTTCAATTTTTCTTTTCTAATTTTATCAGTCTTTGAAATATTCTCAATATTCTTTTTTTGAGTTTCTACTATTAATTTTTCGACTAGTTTTAAAGATTTAAGAACAACGTTGTTAAAAAGTGTATGACCACTTATAAAAAGGTATGTATTTTCTGATGTTACTCCAAGTGCATTTAGTTTAGATTCAAGCTTTTGAATTTCATCTTCATTTACAAAATCAAATTCTAAAAGTTTTTTATCTACACTATTTTTCAATTCAATTAATGAATTTTCTCCATTATTTGAGATATCAATATTTTTATTAAATCCTATTATTTTATTAAGTATGGAAATCGAAAAATCCGCCTCGTTATTTATCTTAAAATAAACAGAATAAACAAATAATTTGTAAATAATCTTAGAATATTCCGATAAAAAATGTTCATAGTCAAACAATTCTGCCTTATCTTGCTTTGTTGCATTAAGCATCAATGTACTTAAACTATCTGCAAAACATTTATAATTTTCTATTGAATAAGTATAAGTTTGAAAAATATATTTATTTGTGTTTATCAATTCTGAATCAATTGTTGAGCTTTGTAATAAATAGTTATAATCACTATCAACACATAATAAAAAATATTTTCCAACATTATCCTTCAATTTCAACACCTCTTTTATACCATTACTATATCCATCACCGGTTGCAGGTTGTATCTTAGTTTTAACATTCTGATTATCAAAAAACAATTTCCAAAAAGGAACATCAACCATATCTTCAACAAAAACCCTCACAATAGGTTCTGACTTATGTAAACGGGTTTTTGCTTGTAAATATTTTGAGTTCGCTTTATTATTTACACTGTTCATAACTATTTAATTGGCGTTTTAATTTCTTCAACAGTTGTTACTTTATTAAACCAACCATTCATAATTATTGATGGCGAATGTGTAGCTAATATTATTTGAACATTTGGGTTTAATGTTCTTATTACTTTTATTAATTCTTCTTGCCAATCGGTATGAAGCGATATTTCAGGCTCATCCATTAGTAATATTGCAGGTTTTCCATCCTGTAATAGAGTTGTTAATAAAATTATTAATAATTGTTTTTCGCCTGATGAAAGTTTATAAGGAGAAATTACATCATTATTAATTTTAAACGATAAAGCTCCATTATTTATCATCATTTTTTGTGTTGATGAAAATAATCTATTTACATTTTTATCAAATAGTTCACTCCACTGAGTTTTCTCTTTACGAAACTTTAACAATTCTTTTTTATCCATTTTCAAAATTGCATCGGATAATTCTGAACCAAGTTTCCCTTTATATACATTATATTTATCAATAAGCTTGTATAATTGAAAATCTAATTCTGTTTTAACCTCAGGATTTGCAATTTTTTGAATAACCTCTCTTGATAATAATTGTTGGTCTATTGATTTGATGAAGTCAAAAATTAACTTACTTCCGTCACCTAAAAGAAGTTGATTTTTATCACCAATATTTTCACCGGAAAAAATCTTTTCTATTGTACTCCCATATTTAAATACCTCCCTTGTATTTAAAATAACTTCAATATTTTTAGCTATATCTTCGCTTATTGATAAATCTATAAAAGTGTCATCAACCAACTTCAAAATAGTACTCTTACCACTACCATTAATACCAGAAAGAACATTAACATCAGGGTTTAATTCCCAGTTAATATCAAACTTAGACCAAAGGCCTTTTATTTTAATCTTTTTAATGTATTTAAAGACTTCCATTAGTATTAATAATTTGTAAAATTACCCTTTAAACTCCCACTCAAAACCGTCTTTTTTGTCTTTAATTTCGAAACCAAGCTCGGTTAATTTATTTCTAATTTTATCGGAAGTTTCGTAATCTTTATTAGCTTTTGCGTCTAAACGAAGTTGAAGTAATAAATCAACCACATCGTTAAATGCAGAATTATCTGAACTACTTGCCTCTTCTTTTTTAAGACCTAATATTTCGAAAACAACATCGTTATAAAACTTAGTAAAAGTTTCTAAATCTTGTTTTGAAATAGTGTCTTTACCATCGTTTATTGAGTTAATAATTTTAACACCATCAAACAATTTTGAAATTGCGATTGGAGTATTCAAATCGTCGTTAATTGCATCAAAAGTAGCATCAATAACAGGTTGAATTTCTACGGTTGATTTATCAGATGATTTTAAATTACCTAAAACATCAACAGCTTTTAGCAATTTATCCATTCCTTTTTGTGCAGCTTGTAGTGCTTCATTTGAGAAATCGACTGTACTACGATAATGCGCTTGCATTATAAAAAAGCGAATTGTCATTGGCGAATATGGCTGCTCTAACAACTTATGATTACCTGTAAAAAGTTCTTCGAGAGTAATAAAATTCCCCAAAGATTTGCCCATTTTTTGTCCGTTAATGGTAATCATATTATTGTGCATCCAATAATTTACCGACTCTTTTCCGTTTGCGGCAGTACTTTGTGCTATCTCACATTCGTGATGAGGAAATTGCAAGTCCATTCCTCCACCGTGAATATCGAAACGCTCGCCCAAATATTTTGTACTCATAGCCGAACACTCTAAGTGCCAACCGGGAAAACCATCGCTCCATTTCGATTTCCAACGCATAATATGCTCTGGTTTTGCTTTTTTCCAAAGAGCAAAATCAATGCTCGAACGCTTATCATCTTGTCCATCTAATGCTCGGGTATTTTCAAGCATATCTTCAATTTTTCTGCCCGAAAGTTTTCCGTAATTATAAGCCTCATTATATTTTTTCACATCAAAATAAACCGAACCATTTACTTCGTATGCAAAACCGCTCTCAAAAATATCGTCAATCATATCCATTTGCTCCATAATATGACCTGATGCACGTGGTTCAATACTTGGGTGTTGTACATTTAATGCATCGGTAAACAAATGATATCTATCGGTATAATGTTGCACAACTTCCATTGGCTCAAGCTCTTCGAGACGTGCTTTTTTTGCAATTTTATCTTCGCCTTCGTCAGCATCGTTTTCTAAATGACCTACATCAGTAATATTTCGTACATAGCGCACCTTGTTTCCCTTATATTTTAAGTAGCGAAACAAAATATCGAAAGTAATTGCCGGACGTGCGTGTCCTAAATGTGGATCGCCGTATACGGTTGGCCCACAAACATACATTCCTACGTGCCCTTCAACAATTGGCTTAAACTCTTCTTTTTTTCTTGATAAAGAGTTGTATATATATAATTTATTTTCTGTCATCTTTTATTAATTATATTGAATATCTGATATTTTAAAATCTTTGTATATTACTGTTTTTTCTAGATTACCATCTTCATCGTAGTAATATTTTTTTCCATCTTTAAGTTTATTCTTTTCATAAAAACCCTCTTCCTGTAGAACTCCATTCAAACGCTTCTTTTGAAAACCCTTTGGCCATTTCTTTTTTTCGTCCTTTTGC